>VFQR01000091.1_pt1 | contig 223873 bp, 209 predicted proteins | sample 3512321 | NCBI WGS metagenome assembly VFQR01 (sample SAMN10412374, study PRJNA504923) | tailings metagenome | isolation source: Relicate 3 Philex TSF1 revegetated site | place: Philippines: Tuba, Benguet | collected 2017-08-29
TGTAGCCGCGGCGGTACTCGAACTTGTCGACCGCCTTCATGAGGCCGATGTTGCCTTCCTGGATCAGGTCGAGGAACTGCAGGCCGCGATTGGTGTATTTCTTGGCAATCGAGATGACGAGGCGCAGGTTGGCCTCGACCATTTCCTTCTTCGCCACGCTGGCTTCGCGCTCGCCTTCGCGCACCTGCTTGTAGATGCGCTTGAATTCCGAGATCGGCAGGCCGAATTCGGTGGCGATGGCGGCGACCTGCTCGCGGATCGGGGTCACTTCCTTTGCACCGAGTTCGCCGAACTTCGCCCAGCCCTTGTGCGACTTCAGCTTACCGACCTTGGCGAGCCATTTCGGATCGAGTTCCTGGCCGTCGTAGTTCTTGAGGAACTCGTCGCGCGGAATCTTGTAGCTCTCGGCGCAGCGCAGCAGACGGCCTTCCAGCATCATCAGACGCTTGTTGAGGCCGTACATATTCTCCACCAGCATCTCGATGCGGGTGTTGTTCAGGTGCACCGATTCCATCAGGCGCACCATCTCATGCTTCAGCTTGGCATAAGACTTGTCCTTCTTGGCATCCATATCGGCATGCACAAGCGCGGCCTGCAGCCGCTCTTCCTGCGTCTTCTGCAGCTTCTTGTAATGCTTGGCGATGGCGTCGAACGCCTCAAGCACCTGCGGCTTGAGCTGGGCTTCCATCGCGGCCAGCGACAGATTGGCCTCGTCTTCCTCGTCCAGCTCTTCCGGCGTGGTGACCATCTCGCCTTCGCCAGCCGGCCCATCGGCCTTCTTCTTTTCCGGCTTCGGCACCGCGCCGGTGGCCTCGGCCAGCACCTTGGCCGACTTCGCATCCAGCTTGAGGTCCAGCTTCACCGGCAGCTTCGGCTCAGGAATCTTCGGTTCGGCGCCGTCTTCGCTTTCCTCGCCATCCGTCATGGCGGCAGCTTCCTCGGCGCCGCCGCCCAGCGTGGCTTCGAGGTCGACCACATCGCGCAGCAGGATCTTGCCGTCGACCAGGTCGTCGCGCCATTTCACGATGGCCTGGATGGTCAGCGGGCTTTCGCAGATCGCGCCGATCATCTTCTCGCGGCCGGCTTCGATCCGCTTGGCGATGGCGATTTCGCCTTCGCGCGACAGCAACTCGACCGAACCCATTTCGCGCAGATACATGCGCACGGGATCGTCGGTGCGATCGACTTCGGCCTTGGCCGGCGCGGTCGCCGCAGTGCCTTCGCCGTCGGCCTCGGCCTCCAGTTCGCCGTCTTCCTTCTCGCCGGGCGCTGCCGCGGCGTCGTCCTGATCCTCGGACTCTACGATGGTGATGCCCATCTCGGAGAGCATCGCCATGGTGTCTTCGATCTGCTCCGACGACACATGCTCGGGCGGCAACACGGCATTGATCTCGTCATAGGTGACGTAGCCGCGCTCCTTGGCCTTGGCCAGCATGCGCTTGATCGCCGCCATCGAGGCATCGATCAACGGCGTGTCGACGGTCTCTTCCTTTTCGGGAGCTTCTGCGGTGTCAGGGGCCGCTGCCTGTTTCGCCATGCCGGTTCCTAACTCATCCTGTCTGTAAAAAAATACGAAGCCGCCCTAACCCAGAGGGCGGCCTCAATCCACGTCTGATACTGAAAGCTGGCCGCGCGCCGAACTTACCTCTGCCTGAATCGCCATGAACCAGGCATTGGTCTCCGGAGTAGCATCGCGACCGTATGCGATATGCGCGTCCACCAGTTCTTGTTCCAGCTCTACCAAGCGATAGCGCCGCACGGCTTGCCACCATCCCCGTTCGACTTTGTCAGGCGGGGTCTTGGGGCGCGCATACGGCTCCAAAAACCAACTATTTCCACCTGTTACTAGGTCGAGCTGGGGACCAAGACCCTGATGCCTGAGATGGGCAGCAAAGGCCTCGCCGTCAAGACCCGGATGGCGGGAGGCTTCTTCTAGAATCCGGCTCTTGAGGCTGTCAAGCTCAGCCTGTGGAAAGGTTAATGCCGCGAAGGCCTGCCCGTGCTCTTCCAGCAACCATGGGTGGTTCAGGGCGGCGATCAGCAATTCTCTCTCTTTACGGCCATTTGTGCCGGGCAGGGCGATGGGGCCGGTATCGCCCTGCGGCGTCTGAAAGCGTCCCAGTCCGCCGAATTGGGGGCGTGCGGACGGGGTCCAGGCCCTCGGCGCGGGGGCGAACAGTTTTTTCAGCCGGGCCCGGAAATGGTCCCGGTAGTGGTTCTGGACGGTCGGATTCTTGATCTGGCCGGCCACGCTCAACAGGGCGGCTTCCAGGGCGGCGCGGCGTTCCGGGGTGTCCAGGGGACGAACCTCGGTTTCCTTGCGCCACAGGATATCCGCCATCGGCTGAGCGGCGGCCAGCACCTCGTCCATGCCTTGGCGGCCCTGGGCTTTCACCAGGTCGTCCGGGTCCTGCCCGCCGGGCAGGAGGGCGAAGCGGAAGGATTTCCCGGGCTCCAGCAGGGGCAGGGCGCGGTCGGCGGCGCGCATAGCGGCACGGATACCTGCATTGTCGCCGTCGAAACACAGGATCGGCTCGGCCGACAGTCGCCAGAGCAGGGCGATCTGTTCCTCGGTCAGCGCCGTGCCCAGCGGCGCCACGGCATGATCGATCCCGGCCTGCGCCAGCGCGATCACATCCATATAGCCTTCGACCACCACGACCGTGCCGCTTTCGCGCGCGGCCTCGCGGGCGATGGCGTGGTTGTAGAGATTGCGGCCCTTGTGGAAGAGCGGCGTCTCCGGCGAGTTCAGATACTTCGCTGGCGCGTCCGCATCCAGCGCGCGTCCGCCGAAGGCGATGATGCGGCCGCGGCGGTCGCCGATAGGAAACATTACGCGATGGCGGAAGCGGTCGTAGCTCGGGCCGCCGTCTTCCGGCTTAATCAGCAGGCCAGCCTCGATCAGCAGCGGCTCAGGCAGGCCGCGCGCCAGCATGGCTTCCTTCAGCGCCGTGCGGCTTTGCGGCGCATAGCCCAGGCGGAAGCGCTCAATGGTCTCGGGCGTCAGTCCGCGTTTCTGAATATAGGCCCGGGCCTCGCGGCCGACATCGCCGTGAAACTGCGCCTGGAACCACTTGGCGGCTTCTTCCATCGCCTTGCCCAGCGTGGCGACCTGATCGGCTTTTTCGCGATCCTCGGGCCGCACGCGCGGCACGTCCAGACCGGCTTCGCCGGCCAGTTGTTCGACCGCCTCGGGGAAGGCGAGGCCGCCATTGCGCATGACGAAGCCGATCACGTCGCCATGGGCGCCGCAGCCGAAGCAGTGGAAGAATCCCTTGTCGTCGTTGACCGTGAAGGAAGGCGACTTTTCGTTATGGAACGGGCACAGCCCGGTGAATTCTCGACCGCGCTTGATCAGCCGTACGGAACGGCCGACCACGCCGGACAGCGGCACGCGGTTGCGGATCTCTTCCAGAAAGGAATCGGGAAACGCCATTCGACTTCCTGACCCCGGATTTCTTTGCGACTCGGGCCGACTCGGCTGCCGTCAGCTCAGCAGCCCCTTCAGGATAGCCGCCGCCTTCGCGGAGTCCATCTGGCCGGTATACTTGGCTTTGAGGATCGCCATGGCCTTGCCCATATCCTTGATGCCCTGGGCGCCGACCCCGGCGATGGCGGCCTTGGCTGCGGCCTCGATCTCGGCATCCGACAGCTGCTTGGGCAGGAAGCTCTCGATAACGGCGATTTCTTCCTTTTCCTGGGTGGCGAGGTCGGTCCGGCCGCCCTGTTCGTAGAGCGTGATCGATTCGCGGCGCTGCTTCACCATGGTCTGCAGCAGGCCGAGGATGGCGTCGTCAGGGATGCCGGTGCGGTCGTCGCCCGAGGTGCGGGCGGCAATGTCGCGATCCTTCAGGGCGGCCAGAACCAGCCGGAGCGTCGCCAGGCGGCGGGCATCCTTGGCCTTCATGGCGTCCTTGAGCGCCTGGTTGAGCGTCTCGCGTAGCATTACGTGTCCCCCAGCGGTAACAGAATCGGAGTGGTTTTTGAAAGGGGCGCAGCATAGCCCAGACCCCTCGCCGGTGCAAAAGGAATAAATATTTGATTTTGCTTGGCTTTTAAGCGGCGAGCCGGGGTTGACTGGGGCAGGGGGTTTGGTATGTTCCGGCCTCGGTTGAAGCGGCGTCCGCCGCCGCCGCAATCATCGTGAACAGCTGTTGCCGTACCGCCGGATGCCCTCGCCTCCGGTGGTTTTTTGCGGCCTGAAGCCTGCCCGCCTGACCGAGTTGATGGAGTTTCCCATGGCCCAGACCCCCGAATACGCCGCACCGCCCGGACCGGGCTATACCGGCGTGGTGGTGCTGGCCGATGGCCGGGTCTTCTGGGGCCACGGGCTGGGCGCCGAGGGCGACACGGTCGGCGAGGTCTGCTTCAACACCTCGATGACCGGCTACCAGGAAATCCTGACCGATCCGTCCTATGCCGGCCAGATCATCACCTTCACTTTCCCCCACATCGGCAATGTCGGCACCAACGCGGAAGATATCGAGACGCAGGGCATCGCGGCCCGCGGCCTGATCCTGCGCGCGCCGATCACCAGCCCGTCGAATTTCCGCAGCAACAGCCATCTGAACGACTGGCTGAAGCTGCGCGGCCTGATCGGCGTGTCGGGGATCGACACCCGCGCGCTGACCCGGCGCATCCGCGACCAGGGCGCGCCGAACGGCGTGATCGCCCATCGCCGGGACGGCAAGTTCGACCTTGCCGCGCTGCATGCCAAGGCGAAGGCCTGGCCCGGCCTGGAAGGCATGGACCTCGCCGCCGAAGTCACCTGTCGCCAGACCTATAGCTGGGACGAGACGCGCTGGCAGCTCGGCAAGGGCTACGGCAAGCTGACCGATCCGAAATTCCACGTCGTCGCGATCGACTACGGTATCAAGCGCAACATCCTGCGCTGCCTGGCCGATATCGGGGCGAAGGTGACTGTCGTGCCGGGCAACGCCACGGCGGAAGACGTGATGCGCCACAAGCCCGACGGCGTATTCCTTTCGAACGGCCCCGGCGATCCGGCCGCGACCGGCGTGTATGCTGTGCCGACGATCAAGGCGCTGGTCGACAGCGGCAAGCCGGTCTTCGGCATCTGCCTCGGTCACCAGATGCTGGCGCTCGCGCTCGGCGGCAAGACCGGCAAGATGGAGCGCGGCCATCGCGGCGCCAATCATCCGGTCAAGGACCTCGAGACCGGCGTGGTCGAGATCACCAGCCAGAATCACGGTTTCTGCGTGATCGAGGACAGCCTGCCGCAGAATGTGGTGCGCACGCATGTCTCGCTGTTCGACGGCTCGAACGAGGGCCTCAAGCTGACCGACAAGCCGGTCTTCTCGGTGCAGCACCATCCCGAAGCCTCGCCCGGCCCGCAGGACAGCCACTATCTGTTCAAACGCTTTGCAGAATTGATGGAGCAGAAGCGCGGCTGATCGTCGGCCCCGCAGCGCTTCTCTCCCAGGTGAACCATGCCCAAACGCACTGACATCAAAAGCATCCTGATCATCGGCGCCGGTCCCATCGTGATCGGACAGGCCTGCGAATTCGACTATTCCGGCACGCAGGCCTGCAAGGCGCTGCGCGAGGAGGGCTATCGCGTCATCCTGATCAACTCCAACCCGGCCACGATCATGACCGATCCCGGCCTGGCGGATGCGACCTATATCGAGCCGATCACGCCCGAGATCGTCGCCAAGGTGATCGAGAAGGAACGCCCCGACGCGCTGCTGCCCACCATGGGCGGCCAGACCGCGCTCAACACCGCGATGAAGCTGGACGAGCAGGGCGTGCTCAAGAAGTTCGGCGTCAAGATGATCGGCGCCACGCGCGAAGCCATCGTGATGGCCGAAGATCGCGAGCAGTTCCGCCAGGCGATGAACCGCCTGAAGCTCGACATGCCCCGTTCGGGCACCGCGCATACGCTTGAGGAAGCGCGCGCGTTGCTGGCCACCGTCGGCCTGCCGGCCGTCATCCGGCCGTCGTTTACGCTGGCCGGCACCGGCGGTGGCATTGCCTATACGCGCGAGGAATTCGACGAGATCGTCGCCCGCGGCCTCGACGCCTCGCCCACCACCGAAGTGCTGATCGATGAATCGGTGCTGGGGTGGAAGGAATACGAGATGGAGGTTGTCCGCGACCGCAAGGACAACTGCATCATCATCTGCTCGATCGAGAATATCGATCCGATGGGCGTGCATACCGGCGATAGCGTCACCGTCGCGCCGGCGCTGACGCTGACCGACAAGGAATACCAGATCATGCGCGACGCCTCGATGGCGGTGCTGCGCGAGATCGGCGTCGAGACCGGCGGCTCCAACGTGCAGTTCGCCGTCAATCCGGCCGACGGTCGCATGGTGGTGATCGAGATGAATCCGCGCGTGTCGCGGTCCTCGGCGCTGGCCTCCAAGGCGACCGGCTTCCCGATTGCGAAAGTCGCAGCCAAGCTGGCGATCGGCTACACGCTGGACGAGCTGATGAACGACATCACCGGTGTGACGCCGGCCTCGTTTGAGCCGACCATCGACTATATCGTCACCAAGATGCCGCGCTTCACCTTCGAGAAGTTCCCCGGCACGGATCGCCTGCTGAACACCTCGATGAAGTCGGTCGGCGAAGCGATGTCGATGGGTCGCAGCTTCCAGGAAAGCATCCAGAAGGTACTGCGCTCGATGGAAACCGGCCTGACCGGTTTCAACGACGTGCAGATCGCCAATGCTGACGAAGCCGACGGCAAGGAGTCCATTATCGCCGCGCTGGCCAAGCCGACGCCGGACCGCCTGCTGGTGATCGCGCAGGCCTTCCGCCATGGCCTGTCGATTGCCGAGGTGCATGCCGCCTGCAAATACGATCCCTGGTTCCTTGAGCAGATCGAAGAGATCGTCCGCACCGAAGAGCAGATCCGCAAGGATGGTCTGCCGAAGGATGCCGACAGCCTGCAGGCGCTGAAGCGCATGGGCTTCAGCGATGCGCGCCTCGCTGAACTGACCAAGGCGAAGGATGCCGATGTGGCGGCGTTGCGCCGCAAGCTCGGCGTCGTACCGGTATTCAAGCGCGTCGATACCTGCGCCGCCGAGTTCGACAGCACCACGCCGTATTTCTATTCGACCTACGAATTCGGCCCCGAAGCCGAATGCGAGGCGCAGCCGCAGGATCGCACCAAGGTCATGATCCTGGGCGGCGGTCCGAACCGCATCGGCCAGGGTATCGAGTTCGACTATTGCTGCGTCCATGCCGCCTATGCGCTGAAGGAAGCCGGCTTCGAGACCATCATGGTCAACTGCAATCCGGAAACCGTGTCGACCGATTACGACACCTCGGATCGCCTGTATTTCGAACCGCTGACCGTGGAAGACGTACTGGAGATCGTGCGCGTCGAACAGTCGAAGGGTAGGCTGCTCGGTGTGATCGTGCAGTTCGGTGGGCAGACGCCGCTGAAACTCGCGGCCGGGCTCGAAGCCGCAAAAGTGCCGATCCTCGGCACCTCGCCGGATGCCATCGACCTGGCCGAAGACCGCGAGCGTTTCCAACAGCTGCTGCAGCAGCTCAAGCTGAAGCAGCCGGAAAACGGCATTGCGCGCTCGGAAGACGAAGCGCGCGCTGTGGTGGCGAAGATCGGTTACCCGGTGGTGATCCGGCCGTCCTATGTGCTGGGCGGCCGCGCCATGGAAATCGTGCGCAGCAATGCCCAGCTCGAACGCTACATGACCGAGGCCGTGAAGGTGTCGGGCTCGTCGCCGGTGCTGATCGACAGCTACCTGTCGGATGCCATCGAGGTCGATGTCGACTGCCTCGCCGATGCCGAGACGCAGTTCGTCGCCGGTGTGATGGAGCATATCGAAGAGGCCGGCATTCACTCCGGCGACAGCGCCTGCACCCTGCCGCCCTATAGTCTGGCGCCCGAAATCATCGCCGATATCAAGCGGCAGACCGAGGCGCTGGCGCGTGCGCTCAAGGTCGTCGGCCTGATGAATGTGCAGTATGCGGTCAAGGACGGCGTGGTCTACATCCTCGAGGTCAATCCGCGCGCCTCGCGCACGGTGCCCTTCGTTGCCAAGGCCATCGGCCAGCCGCTCGCCAAGATCGCCTCGCGCGTGATGGCCGGCGAGAAGCTTGCCAGCTTCAACCTGCATGAAAACGAAGTCGACCATATTGCGGTCAAGGAAGCGGTCTTCCCGTTTGCCCGTTTCCCCGGCGTCGACATCATTCTCGGCCCCGAGATGAAGTCGACTGGCGAGGTGATGGGGATCGACCACGATTTCGGCACGGCGTTTGCCAAGGCGCAGCTCGCCGCCGGCACGATCCTGCCGCTCAAGGGCAGCGTCTTCATTTCGGTTCGCGACGGCGACAAGCCGGGGCTGGTCGATTCCGCCCGCCGGCTGATCGCCATGGGCTTCGAAATCGTCGCCACCTCGGGCACCGCACGCTTCTTCGAGGAGCACGGCATCGCCGTCCGGCGCGTCAACAAGGTGATGGAAGGCCGGCCGCATATCGTCGATGCGATGAAGAACGGCGATATCCAGCTGGTCTTCAATACCTCGGAAGGCGCCGCCTCGATCCGCGACAGTTTCGACCTTCGTCGCACCGCTTTGATGAATAAAATCCCGTACTTCACCACGACGGCAGGTGCCAGGGCGGCGGTGCGGGCGATCGAGGCGCTGCGGGCAGGAAGCCTTGCGGTCACTCCTCTCCAGGCTTACTTTTAACGGTCTGACAGGAAGGCGACGATGCAGAAGATTCCGATGACCGCGACCGGCTACCAGCGTCTGGAGGCCGAGCTGAAGAATTTGAAGTCGGTCGAACGGCCGTCGGTGATTCGTGCGATCTCGGAAGCGCGCGAGCATGGCGATCTCTCGGAGAATGCCGAATACCATGCCGCCAAGGAACGCCAGGGCTGGATCGAGACGCGCATCCTCGAGGTCGAGGACAAGCTGAGCCGCGCCGAGGTGATCGACGTCTCGAAACTGTCGGGCGACAAGGTCAAGTTCGGCGCCACTGTCGTGCTGGCCGACGAAGATACCGACGAGGAAAGCACCTATCAGATCGTCGGTGCCGACGAGGCCGATATCAAGGCCGGCCTGCTGTCGATCACCGCGCCGCTGGCGCGTGCTCTGGTCGGCAAGTCGGAAGGCGAAACCGTCGAAGTGTCGACGCCGAGCGGCGCCAAGGCCTACGAGATCGTTTCGGTCGTCTTCAAGTAAGATATCCGCCGAGGGAGAGTCCGGATGGATCGCGCGACCCTCGACAGGCTCTACAACAACCGCGCCGCCGTTCCGACGCATCAGCAGGATATCGCGCGCTGGGCCACCGAAAGCGCGCGGGCCCGCGCCGAGTTGCCGTATCATGCCGATCTGGCCTATGGCCCGCATCCGCGCGAGATCCTCGATCTCTTCACGCTGGCGGCACCCGGCCGGCCGCTGCTGGTCTTCATCCATGGCGGTTACTGGCAGGCGATGAGCAAGGGCGAGGCGTCGCAGATCGCCCACGGCTTTGTCTGCGACGGTTTGGCCAATGTGGCGCTGCTGAACTATCCGATCGGGCCCGAGGCCGGCATGGACCGGATCGTGGCCTCGATCCGCCGCGGCATTCTGTGGCTGTGGCAGCATGCCGCCGACTACGGCTTCGACCGCGACCGCATCTATGTCAGCGGGCATTCGGCGGGCGGGCATCTGACGCTGATGGCGCTGCTGACCGACTGGCCTGCGCTGGACGCCGCCGCGCCAGCCGATTTGATCAAGGGCGGCCTGTCGATTTCGGGCCTCTACGACCTGCAGCCGATCCGGCAATGCTACCTCAACGACAAGCTGGGCATGGACGAAGCCGAGGCCGCGCGCAATTCGCCGCTGGAACTGTTGCCCGACAGCACGGCGGGCCTGCCGCCGCTGATCTGTGCCGTCGGCGGGGCGGAAACCCCGGCTTTCCTGCAGCAGCAACACGATTTCGTGACCGCCTGGACATCGCGTGGCGGACAAGTGACCGCCATCACGGTACCCGAACGGCATCATTTCGATATTGTCGACCAGATGGCGCAGCCCGGCGCGGTGCTTCAGACCGCGATGGCCGGTATGCTGCGTCAGGGGGGAGTCTGATGAGCGGACCGAAACGCGTTCTTCTGGTTGACGACGACAAGACCCTGCAGGGCCTGCTGGCCGAGCAGCTGGAGACCACACGCGAATTCTCCACCCTTTGCGTCAACGATGCCGCTGCGGCCCTGCGAGCGGCGCCGGGCGAGCATTTCGATCTGGTGCTGCTCGATGTCGGCCTGCCCGACATGGACGGCCGCGACCTGTGCCGCGAGCTACGCAGCCAGGGCCTGCGCGCGCCGGTGATCATGCTGACCGCCGCCGATGGCGAGGCCGACACGATCATGGGACTGGAAGCCGGCGCCAACGACTATGTCACCAAGCCGTTCAAGCTTGGCGTGCTGATGGCGCGGATTCGCGCCCAGCTGCGCCAGTTCGAGCAGAGCGAGGATGCCGTCTTCACCATTGGGCCCTACAGCTTCCGGCCGGCCAACAAGCTGCTTCTCGACAACGAGAAGGCGGGCAAGAAGGTGCGGCTGACCGAGAAGGAAACCGCGATCCTGAAATACCTGCTGCGCGCCGGCTCCAAGCCGGTGCCGCGCGAAACCCTACTGGCCGAGGTCTGGGGCTACAATGCCGGCGTCTCCACCCATACGCTGGAAACGCATATCTATCGCCTGCGCCAGAAGATCGAGCGCGATCCCGGCGCGGCGAAGCTGCTGATCACCGATCCGGGCGGTTACCGCCTGCAGCCCTGATGACGGCGATAGTGCCGATATCGAGAGAGTAACTAGCGGCCGCTGAAGTTGGGCGGCCGTTTCTCTGCCATCGCCGCGCGACCTTCCGCAAAATCCTCGCTGCGGAAACTGGCGGCGGCGCGGTCGCGGGCGGCGCGCTCATCGAACAGCCCGGTGGCAATCTCGTTCAGGCTCTGCTTCATGCCGCGCAAAGCCTGTGGCGCCAGACCGCTCAGGGTCGCGGCTAGCGCCTGCGCGCGCTCGGCAAGAGCATCTGCCTCCACCAGCCAGTCGAGAAAGCCCGTGCGCAGCATCTCGGCATCGTCGAAGGTTTCGGTGGCAAGGAACAGCCGCTTGGCCGGACCAATTCCCAGTCTGGTCACAGTGCGTTTCAGGCCATGCGAGTGATACTGGATGCCGAGCTTCGCTGGCGGAATGAAGCAGCGGATGCCGCGTGCGCCGAGGCGGAAATCGCAGGCCAGCGCCAGATCGGTGCCACCGCCGTAAACGCCGCCCTGCAGCACGCAGAGGGTGGGGAAGGGCAAGTTCTCCAGCCGGTCGCTGACGCGCTCCAGCGGATTGTCGCGCCAGTCATGGCCGGCGACGGCGCCGAAATCCACACCCGCGCAGAAGCTTTTGCCCTGCGCGCTCAGGATGAGTGTGCGGATATCGGACCGCTCCGCGAGAGCAACCAGGGCGGAATCCAGGGCCTCAAGATCGCCGATTTCCAGGGCATTGTGCTTTTCAGGTCGGCAAAATGTGACGGTCGCCAAGGAACCTTGGATTTCGGCAATAAATGCTTGAGACATGCGACTGTCCGCCCTTAATCTCTTCCATGACAGATTTCCGCACAGACCTAGCCAGCCGGCAAGGATCAGTCGGCATACAAGGTACTCCATCCCTCGACGCTGACGGGAAAAAGGAGGCCACGGTGGGGGTTGAAGATTTTTACGTGCGCTTCTGGGGCGTTCGCGGCAGCATCGCTGTCGGCTCGCCGGAAGTGATGCGCTATGGCGGCAACACCTCGGCCATTGAGGTGCGGTGTGGCTCGCACCTGCTTGTCTTCGACACCGGCACCGGTGTTCGCGCACTTGGCATTGCGCTCAGCCAGCAGCAGCAGCCGATCGATGCTGACGTTTTCTTCACCCACACCCATTACGACCATGTCTGCGGGCTGCCGCACTTCTGCCCGGCCTTCGATCCGCGCAACACATTCCGCATCCATGCCGGCCATGTTACTGATAACGGCGGTATCAAGGGCGTGCTGAAGCAGATGATGTGCTCGCCGCTGTTTCCGGTGCCACTGGAAATCTTCCAGGCCAATCTCAGCTTCCACGACTTCCATCAGGGCGATGTGCTGGAGCCGCGACCGGGTGTGAAAGTGCGTACCGGACCGCTCAGTCATCCCGACCTTGCCACCGGGTATCGCGTCGAATTCCAGGGTAAGTCGATCTGCTATCTGACCGACACCGAGCATCCGGCCGAAGGGCATGACGAGAATATCCTCAAGCTCATTCAGGGCGCGGATATCGTGATCTACGACTCGATGTATACCGATGAGGAATATGTCTGTCGCAAGGGCTGGGGCCATTCCACCTGGCAGGCCGGTGCGAAACTCTGTGATGCCGCCGGCGTGAAGACCTTTGTGGTCTTCCACCACGATCCAGAACACGACGACGCATTCATGGACAAGGTCGCGGCCGATGTCGAACAGGCGCGTCCGGGCTCTGTCGTGGCCCGCGAAGGCCTCGTGCTGCGGCCCTGATGTCGTTCTGCTGATGTCTGGGACGAAACACTGGCGCCGGCTCCGCATGGGGCTGCAGACGTTGTTCGGCCTGCGCAGGCAGGGATTTTTCATCCCCTATCGCTATGCTGATGGTGTCGCGCCGGCGCAGCCGGTCTATGTCGCACTGGCCGAGCGTTTCGCTGCGGCCGAACCGGTCTTCCTCGACCTGCTGCGCGGCGCTGAAGATTATGCTGAGGCTTTGCTCGCCATCGCGAAGCAGCGCGGCGTTTCGCCCCAGTCTGACGCCGGGCCGAAGTTCGACCAGGATTGGTTCCCGACGCTCGATGCCGTGGCGGCTTACACGCTGGTGCGGCAATACGGGCCGAAGCGGATCGTCGAGGTCGGCTCAGGACACTCCACGCGCTTTCTGGCGCGTGCCGTTCAGGATGCCGGACTGCCGACCGAGATCACCGCCATCGACCCGCAGCCGCGCGCCGCGCTGACCGGCCTGGCCGTGCGCTTCCACAACGCGATCCTGCAGACCGCCGACCCGGCCATCTTTGCTGCGCTTGAGCCGGGCGACATTCTGTTCATCGATTCCAGCCACATCCTGATGCCCGGCACCGATGTCGACTGGCTGTTCAATCGCGTGCTGCCCGCGCTGCCGCCCGGCGTGCTGGTGCATATCCACGACATCTTCCTGCCCGACGACTATCCGGCCGACTGGGCCTGGCGCGGCTACAACGAGCAGCAGGCGATCGGCCCGCTGCTCACCGGGGGCTTCCATCCAGTCTTCTCCAGCCATTACGCCTGGACGCGGCTGAGCGCGGCCGTGCGGGGCGGCATCGCCGGCCGCCTGCCGCAGGCGGCGGGGGCCTATCCTGCCAGCCTCTGGTTGATCCGGCCGAATTAGTTAGCGATACGGATCGGCGGCGTCGCGTAGCCCGTCGCCGAAGAAGTTGAACGCCAGCACCACCACGATCACCGGGATGGCCGGCGCCATCAGCCAAGGATACAGCGCCACCACATTGATGTTCTGCGCTTCGTTCAGCAGCACGCCCCAGGAGGTGATCGGCGGTCGCAGCCCCAGTCCCAGGAAGGACAGCGCGGTTTCGCCCAGGATCATCGATGGGATCGACAGGGTGGCCGACGCGATCAGATGGCTCATGAAGCTGGGCAGCAGATGACGCCCGATGATGCGGCTGGGGGATGCACCCATCAGCTGCGCGGCGGTGGCAAAATCCTCCTCGCGCAGGGCCAGAAGCTTGGAGCGCACCGCACGGGCGAGCCCCGGCCAGTCGAGCAGACCGAGAATGATAGTGATGCCGAAATAGACTAGGATCGGCGACCAGGTCACCGGCAGGGCGGCCGACAGCGCCATCCAGAGCGGCAGTTCGGGCAGACTTCGGATCAGTTCGATCAGGCGCTGGATCACGTTGTCGATCCAGCCGCCGTAATAGCCAGAAATACCGCCCAGAACGATGCCGATCAGGAAACTGATGGCGATGCCGAACAGGCCGACGGTCAGCGATATGCGAGTGCCATAAACGATACGCGAGAAGATGTCGCGGCCCAGCCGGTCGGTGCCGAGCAGATAGAAATCACCGCCTTCGGCCGGGCAGACCAGATGGAAGCGCATGGGCACAAGTCCCATATAGTCATAGCGGTCGCCCTGGCAGAAGAAGCGCAGCTTGTGCACCTTGCTCAGATCCGGGGCGTATTCGCGCTTCAGCGTCTCGGTATTCATGCGGAAGCGCACGCCGTAGACGAACGGCCCGACGAACTCGCCCTCATGGAACAGATGGATCGCATGCGGCGGCGCATAGATGGCGCGCGGATTGCGGGTCTGCAGGTTGTACGGCGCGATGAATTCGGAGAACAGCGTCGAGGCATAGATCAGCAGCAGGATGATGCCGCTCCATAGGCCGAGCTTGTGGCGCTTGAACTTCCACCACATCATCTGCCATTGCGAGGCGCGGTAATACTTTTCCTGTCCGGCCGTCATCTGCTCGATCGAATAGGGATCGAACGGCGTCGGATTGACCCAATGCTCCGGGCGGGGCGGTTTCGAGGCGGGCGTGTCGCTCATGTTACTTGGCCTGTCCGCCGGTCAGCCGGATGCGCGGATCGAGCAGCGCCAGCAGGATATCCGAGACCAGCATGCCGACTACGGTCAGCAGCGCCAGGAACATCAGGAATGAACCGGCCAGATACTGGTCGAGCGACTGCAGGGCGCCGAGCAGCATCGGTCCGGCGGTCGGCAGGCTCATCACCACCGATACGATCACCGAGCCGGACACCACTGAGGGCAGCAGGTTGCCAATATCCGATATGAATGGATTGAGCGCCATGCGGATCGGGTATTTCACCAGCAGGCGCAGTGGCGGCAGGCCCTTGGCGCGCGCGGTGGTGACATACTGCTTCTGCAATTCGTCCAGCAGGTTGGCGCGCAGACGACGGATCATCGCGGCGGTGCCCGATGTGCCGATCACGATCACCGGCACGATCATGTGCACCATCATCGACTGGATCTTTTCCCAGTTCCATGGCGCGTCGATCAGTTCGGGAGCGACCAGGCCGCCGATACTGATGCCGAACCAGATATTGGCGTAGTAGAGCATCACCAGGGCCAGCAGGAAATTCGGCGTCGCCAGACCGATATAACCTAGCAGCGTGAAGCCGTAGTCGCCCCAGGAATACTGGCGCGTGGCGGAGTAAACGCCGATCGGGAAAGCCACGGCGTAGATGAACAGGATGGTGAAGAAGTTGATGATCGCCGTCATCAGCAGCCGGTCGCCGATCAGTTCACCGACCGGGCGGTTGTATTCGAACGACCAGCCCCAATCGCCCTGCAGCAGACCGGAGAAGCCGTTCGGACCGGGGATGAAGCCCATCCAGATTCCGTATTGCTCCATGATCGAGCGATCCAGCGCATATTGCGTACGCAGGAATTCGGCCCGTTCCATAGCGCTGGTTTCGCCCTGCGCGCGCAGTTCGGCGATCTGGTTCGTCAGATAATCGCCGGGCGGCAGCTTGATGATCAGGAAGATCAACAGGCTGATGATCAGCAGGGTCGGGATCATCAGCAGCGTTCGGCGCGCAAGATACGTCAACATGTCGGATGAATCTGCCTTATTGGCCGAACCAGAAGGTCTCGGGGCGATAGATGCCGATGAAAGCGCCGGGGTCCCAATTGAACACGCCTTCTCTCGGAATGTTGTGCAGTTTGCGGTTCGCGACAATCGGCTGGAACACGCCGGTCACGATGCCGATGGTGAAGGTCTGCTCGGCATGAATCCTCAGCATGCGATGCCAGATACGGGCGCGTTCGGCCCGGTCGCCGGTTTCGAGCCAGGCGTTGTAAAGGTCGAACAGTTCCTGGGCGGCCGGCATGTCGATGGGCTCGCCGGACTGGTTGCCGGTTTCATGCCATTGGCCCCATTTCGGCCATTGCAAACTATACTGCGAGGTCGGCGCCAGTTCGTTGGGCTTCATGTCGGCGGTCGGCAGGCCATTCTCCAGGCCCGACCATACCGACATCATGGCCTCGCCCGAGAAAATACGGTTGCGCACCACTTCGCGCTGGCTCGGCTTGGAGAACAGCTTGATGCCGATCTTGGCCCAGTTCTCGCCGATCAGTTCCAGTACATCGGTCTGCTCGGTGTCCTCACCGGCGGTTTCCACGATGATTTCGGCCGGCCGGCCATCGGGCAGCAGGCGGATGCCGCTCCCGTCGCGCTTGGTCATGCCGATCTGGTCGAGCAGACGGTTGGCGGTAGCGGCATCGAACTGGGCGTTGGTGATCTGGTATTCCGGCTTGAACAGGGGACTGTCGGGCATCACCGTATTGTTGGATTCAATCGCCAGGCCGAAGAACAGCGATTCGTTGATCGCCTGCCTGTCGATACCAAGCGATAGCGCGTGGCGGAAACGCGCATCGCGCATCAGCGTGCGCCAGACCGGATCGTTGCTATTCAGGTTGGGGAACAGCGCAATATGCGATCCCTTCGCGGTGCGCCAGAGCAGGGTCTTGTAGCCGGCGCGCTTCTCGTTTTCCTTCAGGAAGGTGAAGTTGCTGAAGTTCACGCTGCGGAACTGCAGGTCGGCTTCACCGGCACCAGCCTTGGCAGGGATCAGCTTGCCGTCGGCTTGGGTGAAGATAATGCGGTCGAGATACGGCAACTGGCGGCCATCGTTGTCGATGCGGTGATAATAGGGGTTGCGCACGGCGACGAAGCGCACGGCGGGTGGCTTGGTGGTGATCGTCCAGGCATCCAGCAGCGGCAGGTCGGGATTGTCGCCCTCGACCATGTTGTCGACGCGATTGTGCAGCGCTGCCCAGTTGGCGCGCTTTTCGGCGGTCACCATCGCGGCCAGCTTCTGCGGATCGGCATAACGCGCATGGAACTGTTTCAGGTAATGCGCCGGGCGGTAGAGATTGAACGCGGAGGTGCCGGCGATACGCGGCAGGAAGGAAGGATTGCGCTTCGACCAGCTGAAGCGGACCGTAGTCTCGTCGATGATCTCCACCTTCGGCTTCTCGCCATCGACCAGCAGATCCTGCATCGGGCCGGCCGGATTCAGTTCCGTGTTATTGGCGACGTCTTCCCAGTAATAGCGGAAGTCTTCCGTCGTGAAGGGGTGGCCATCCGACCAGCGATGCCCCTTGCGGAGACGGAAGGTGAAGACGCGGTCGTCCTCGACTTCGAATTTCTCCAGGATGTCGGGCACGAACTCGTATTTTTCGTTGTAGACGATCAGACGGGTATAGGCGATCACGTTGAGCAGGCGCGTTTCGCGCGCGCGGCTGATCAGGCTGCGCAGGTCGCCGCCATGCCGGCCCGGTTCGCGCGGTGTGACCACCAGCGGCGGCTGCGGCAAGCGCTGCGCCACCGGCGGCAGCTTTCCGGCATTCACCTCCGCCGACAGCATCGGCGTTTCCTGCAGATCGGGCAGTTGCGGCTGTGCTTTGCCGTCAGCACTTGCGATGGCGATGATGGCAAGCAGGGCGAGGGCAGTGCGAAGCGTGGGCATCATGCGACAAGATCCCGGAAATCGGCATCGGCATGGGCACGTACGAAATGGCCTTGGCCAAGGTCGATCATGCGTGGCCGTGCGGTGCCGTCGATGGTGAAGGGGTGCGGCCAGGCTGCCGGCTTGGAGGCCTTGCCTTCCATCAGTAGACGCAGGTCGAGGCGGCGGGTTGGATCCGGTTCGGGTACCGCGGACAGCAAGGCCTTGGTGTAGGGATGCACCGGGTTGTTGAAAAGCTGCTCGCGCGGTGCCAGTTCGACCAGGCGGCCTGCGCACATCACGGCGATGCGATCAGCGACATAATCCACCACCGCCAGATTGTGCGAGACGAAGATGTAGGTCAGGCCCAGTTCGGATTTCAGGTCTTTCAGCAGGTTGAGGATCTGGGCCTGGATCGAGACGTCGAGTGCCGAGACCGGTTCGTCACAGATCAACAGTTCGGGCTGCAGCGCAAGGGCGCGGGCGATGCCGATACGCTGACGCTGCCCGCCCGAGAAAGAATGCGGATAGCGGCGCAGGAAGCGCGGATCGAGCCCGACCAGCGTCATCAGTTCCTTCACGCGCTCGAAGCGTTCGTCTGCATCGCCGATCTTATGGATCACCAGCGGTTCGGACAGGATGTCGAACACCGTCATGCGCGGATTGAGCGACGAGAACGGATCCTGGAAAATAAACTGCACCTGCCGGCGATAGCGAAACAACTCGTCGCCCTGCAGCTTCAGCACGTCGGCGCCCTTGAACCGGATATGGCCGCTGTCCGGCGTGATGGCGCGCAGGATCAGCTTGCTGGTCGTGGTCTTGCCGCAACCCGACTCGCCGACCAATCCCAGGCATTCGCCGCGCCTGACCGTGAAGCTGATGTCATCGACGGCGATCACCGATGACGCCGCATTGGCCGGCCGGAACATGCCGCCCTTACGCAGACTGAAGCTCTTGCTGACATGCTCGACTTCCAGCAGGTTTTCGCCGGCCGTGGTGTTGATCGGCGCGTTGCTGCGTAGCAGGCCGCCGACCTCGCCCTTGATCTCGCGCAGCGGCACCAGCCGCTCGCCTGGTTTCATGTTGAAGCGCGGCACGGCATGCAGAAGGGCTTTCAGATACGGATGCTGCGGGTTGCCGAAAATATCGTGCAGACCGCCGCGTTCCATCGCCTGCCCGTGATACATCACCACGATCTCGTCGGCCATGTTGGCGACCACGCCCAGATCGTGGGTGATCATCAGGATCGCCATGCCGAGTTCGGACTGCAGGTCCTTCAGCAGTTTGAGGATCTGCGCCTGGATGGTGACGTCGAGTGCGGTGGTCGGTTCGTCGGCGATCAACAGGGCCGGGCGGCAGACCAGTGCCATGGCGATCATGGCGCGCTGGCGCAGACCGCCGGAGAGTTCGAAGGCGTAGGTGCGGAGCGCGCGCTGCGGATCCGGGAAGCCGACGAGGCGCAGCATCTCTGCGGTCAGTTCGCGGGCCTGGCTGTCGTCGGCCTTGCGATGCAGCTTCAGCGCCTCGGAAATCTGGTCGCCGATGGTGTGCAGCGGGCTGAGCGAGGTCATCGGCTCCTGGAAGATGATCGAGATGCGACCGCCCTGGAGCTGCCGCATGGCGCTGCCGCCGCGCGGCAGCGTCGCGATATCGATGGCAGTACCGGACTGCAGCGGATCGTGAAACAGGATCTGGCCGCCGGCGATGCGCGCCGGGCGCGGCAGGATGCCCATGATCGCCTGGCTGACCACCGATTTGCCCGAGCCGGACTCGCCGACCAGCGCGACCGTGCCGCCCTGCGGAATGTTGAAGCTGATACCGTTCACCGCACGGATCACGCCTTCCGGCAGATCGAAATGCACCTGCAGGTCGCGGACCTCGAGCACGTTGCGATTCAGGTCCGAAACGCTCACGGCTGCTTTCCTTCAACGCTGTGCACCCGGCTGGCATTCAGGCGGGAGGTTTCGCTGATGTCGACGCCGTTCCTCTCGGCCGCGGCAAACGCCCGTTCGACGAGGGATGGAAAACCAACCAAAGTGCTGTCGACCCGCAAAGTTCCCCCTTCCGCCTCGATCACCAGCTGCAGCCAACCCTCGCTGCGATCGCGACGTGTCGAATAGTAACGCAGCGTTACGGCCGTCACTGTCGGCCATGGCAGCGCCACCGTTCTTCCCCATCCCCGCCGGACCAGCCCGGAAGCGTCGAGTTCGATCTCGATCTGCTGACGCCAGGCTGTTACCGCGCCAAGCCATGCGAAGAGCAGGCTCAGCCCGACCAGCAGGGCAAAAATGACAGATTGAGGGGCGACGAACAACACCAGTCCCAGGCAGATTGCGAGCCCGATGCCGGCGCGCAGATAGTCCGGCCAGAGCCGGGAGAGGGGGTAATACAGGCGGGTCATGACGCGGGCATGACAGGCGGCCTGCCGATTTCGAGGGCCGCGCGGACATCGAGCCAGCGGACGGCCGGATGGCCGGCGGTGCGGGACAGAAACGCGGCTGCGAAGGCCCAGACCGTCTCATCATGCCGGAGGTGGTGGGTCAGCAATCCAAGAGGCTGCAAAGCCTGCTCCCCTGCGCGCATGGCGCGCAAATGCGCGCAGGCGGCGGCGAGGCTGCGTTCGGCCGCGGCAGCATTGTTCGTGCCGTGCCAGTCGATCGGGTCGATATGGGTGTTCAGGCGGGCGAGGCCCGGTGCCGCCCAGTAGCTGTTGCGGGCCTGGAAGGCCGATACTGCCATATAGCCCAGAGCGGCCATGGCCGGGAGGCAATCCGCTGCCAGACGATTCCAGGGCGGGACGAAAACCGGGAGCAGCTGGGCCGGGTCGAACAGGCTGCCCAGCCGGGTGCGGCCGGCGCGCATATCCTCGAGGCGTTCGTCTAGCGAACGGTTATGTGGAAATTCGGATTTTTTCTCCGGTGGCGCGGCGTGATTGTGGTGGGCATATCCATGCTGCAGCGCAGCAATTCCGGGCCCGGACCGCAGCCGCGCAGACAGACCGGCTTCGGCCTGTGCCGGGATAATCGCCAAGGCAAGCGGAACGCCGGTGGAGCGATGCAGAGCCAGCAGTCGGTCCAGCGCCGGGGTCACTGCCGCAGCATCGTCATCGCGCCACCAGAAGCAGGCGGTGCGGCCCTCCGACGCCCAGCGGTCAAGCTCGTCCGTCAGCGCAGACCAGCTGCCGATCATCGGCGATGCTTTTCGATCTCGGCCCGGATGCGGCGGGCGGTTTCTTCGGCACCGTCGAGCCGGATCGCAGCAGGATCGGGCTTCGGCGAGGCCAGGGCATGGTCGACAATGGCCGCCAGCGTCTGCGGTGTCATGTCCGGTTCGGGCAGCATGTGCATGAGGCCGCGCTTCGACAGCAGGGCAGCGCGCAGTGCCTGTTCGGTTTCGTTGCCGCCCACGAAAGGCACGACGACGGCCCGCGTGCCGCCGCCCAGTGTTTCCATCATCGTGTTGTAGCCGGCCTTGCTGATCGAGAGCAGGCAATGATGCAGCATGCCCGGGAAATCGGGCCGCACCGGTTCGATAATCACACCGGGCGGCGCTTCGTCGTGTAGCCTGGTGATATTGGCCGGGTTCTCGAGCGGGCTGACCAGGATGCGCCAGGTCTTGTTGCGCGCCGCCGTCATCGGCCGGGCCGCGATGGCAGCCTGGAACAGTTTCATGCCCACGGCTCCGCCGCCGGCCGAGACGAGCACTTCGTCGATGCCCGCTTCGGTATAGGGGATGACATGCTGTTCGGCGATATAGCCGGTGTAGATCAGCATATGGCGGATTTTCTCGGCCATCGGGAAAGTGTTTTCGAAGGCGATCACGGACGGATCGCCATGCACGAGGGCCGCGTCGAAATACTGCTGCAGCCAGGTGATCGAGTCGACGTCATGCTGCGGCTTGCCGCGGTCGACGAGAATGTCGCGCACCGAGCAGAAAATCAGCGGGCGATTCTTCATATCGCGCAGCATCTGCAGCAGCGGAAACATCTCGAACCGCATTTGCCGGCGCCCGAAGGGGAACAACTCGGTGATCACCATGTCGGGTGCAAAGTTGCGCACCACATCCTGCAGCATGGTGCTGCGGGTCGATTTCCACTCCTCGGTCACGACCTCGCCGTTGATATCGAGCAGGATCTTGAACGTGGCGTCGCGCGCGCGCGCCGGAGCCAGCTGCACGAAACCGATGCCGTCGATGCCGTGCAGTGTGGGGTCCGGCAGGCCGCCGGAGACCAGCAGCGGCGTGGCACCTTGGCGCAGCAGGGCACGGCAGATCGACGCGGCGCGGTGCAGGTGGCCGACGCCAAGCAGGTGCTGTACCCAGATTAGGACGCGCGGACCGGCCATTATCGCTCCAGCGGGATGTTCGCCGCCACCAGGCGAAGGCGGCCATCGTCCGTTATGCTAAATTCCTGCAGGCAATGCCAGTCGAGCCTGACCGGTGCCCGGCCCAGCATCGGCCAGTCGAAAGCCAGTGCCAGGATGGCGCGGATGACGCCTTTATGGGTCACGGCACCGGTATCGGATGGCAGGCTACGCAGCCAGGGCAGCAAGCGCTGCTGGACCTGACGCGGGCTTTCTCCGCCGGGCGGCTGCAGGTCCAGACCGCGATCCTCGTTTTCGGCAAAAGCCGCGCCGTGCCGTTCGCGCAATTCCGCCAGGGTATGACCTTCATAGCCGCCCCAGTCCATTTCTATCAGCGCAGTTTCGGTCAGGGGCTGCAGGCCCAACAGTGCGGCGGTCTCCTGCGCCCGGCGCAACGGGCTGGCATACCATGGCCGGTCGCGATAAGCCGCGGGTATGGTGCAACTGGCAAAAGCTGCGCGACCAGCATCGGACAGTGCGATATCGGCGCGCCCCTGGAGGCGGCCTGCCGCATTCCAGTCGGTGGCGCCGTGGCGCAGCAGAACGAGGCTGCGGGTCATGCCGGGCACCCCAACTCTGCAAACAGAGCTTTCAGTCTGGCCTGTGCGGCCTCCATCGACAATTCCTGCTGCACACGCCGCGGCGCCGCCATCGCCATCTGCCACCGCCGATCCGGATTGGCAAACAGATCGTCGATGGCCTTCGCCAGGGTGGCGGGTTGGTCATCCGGCGTCAGCCAACCGGTGGCGTCATGGGCGACGACATCGGGAACGCCGCGGGTTCGAACCGACAGCACCGGCAAGCCTGCCGCCTGCGCTTCCAGCAGAGCCATCCCATAGGCCTCGTTGACGGCCGGCCAGACATATAGATCGCTGGCCGCATAGAGTTCCGCCAGCGTCTCGGGTTCCATCTGGCCAGTCAGCGTGACGCGATCTTTCAGTGGCGCGAAAGCGCTTGCCACACTGTCGCGTGCCGGACCGTCACCGATCAGAATGCAATGCCAGTCTTTGTCGGGCAACAGCGGCAGGGTTTCAGCCAGCCGCTGGAAAGATGCCAGTTTGTCGCCCTCGCGCATCATGCCCACGGCCAGCAGCCATCGGCGCCCGTCAGGCAGTCCGAACCGCGCCGCCAAAGCCGTGCGATGCTGTGCGCGCTGCGCGATGGCTGCCAGGAAAGGACCGGGATCGATGAAGGGCGCGAAATACCGCACGCGGGCCTTCCCTGCGCGCGCCTCCAGCCCCGGAATGTCATGGCGCGTCACCGCCAGCAGCATGTCGGCTGCAGATATGCCCGTTGCGGCCTGGGCATAGCCCGCCGCCCAACGGCCGTCGCGCTGCCGCGCCGAGTCCGAGGCTTCGGCAATCACATATGGCAAACCGAAACGCTGCTTCAGGGTCGGCCCGAGGTAATCGGCCGCCTTGTGATAGACGTGATAGGTGAACAGCAGATGGGGCTTCCGGGCCGAATCTGTCACCCATTCGGCCGCCAGCCTCTCGACCTCGGCGGCCGCGGCATTGGCGATGGCGGCTTCTTTCGCAGCATCGCCCTCGCGGTTGTAGCTCCGTAAGTCGGATAGCAGCGTGACATCGTGGCCCAGGCCGCGCAGGGCCGCGATAAACAGACGGGCCATGCGACGGTCGCCGGAGGGTGCCGGGTGATCGGGCGGCTTGAGCGGTGCATAGAAGCCGATCCGCATGACCGCGCCCGTTCAGGCTGCCAAACCGAAGCGTCGCGCCAGTTCGGCGATGCCGCTGTCGATCCCGAAGGCCTGTCGCACTCTGGCGGCTGCCGCTTTGCCCAGACGTTCGCGCAGCGCGGCATCGACAATCAGATGATTGAGCGCCACCGCCAGTTCGCCGACATCGTCGCTGGGCACCAGAAGTCCGGTTTCGCCATCCTGTATCAATTCCGGGATAGCGGAGATCGTGGTCGCGACGCAAGGCAGCGCCTGGCTTTGCGCTTCCATCAGCACATTCGGCAGGCCATCCATGTCGCCGTCCCGATCGCGGCGGCTGGCCAGCGCGAAGATATCCGCCGCACGATATGCCTCGATAACCTCATCCTGTGCAGCCGATCCCTGCCAGGCAACACGGTCGGCGATGCCAAGCGAAACCGCCTGCGACTTTAGCTTGTCGAGCAGGGGCCCGCCGCCGATATGCGTGAATTGCCAATGCAGGTCGACAGGCAGGCGCGCCAGCGCCTGCAGCAGGATGTCGTAGCCCTTCTTTTCGACCGCGCGGCCGACCGAGAGCAGGCGTACCGGATCCTGGGCGTCGCGACCGTCGCGGCGCGGCCGCCAGACCGGGGGATCGGGAAAGCGCGAAAAGTCGATACCATGGTAGACCAGCGACACGCGACCAGGATCGCTCAGCGCGGACAGATGCGTGTGGTTATGCGCTGTGCAGGTCACGGCCCAATGGCAATCGGCCAGCTTTTCGCGCTTCTCCCAGTCCGGGGTAATCCAGATGTCGCGCGCATGCGCCGACGCCGTCCACGGGCACTGCAGGATTTGCGCTGCATAGCGCGCCACCGAGCCCGGCGTATGAATGAAATGGGCGTGCAGATGGCGATAGCGCGGTGGCAATTCGGCCGCCAGCACCATGGCCTGGCCGAAGCGACGGATGCGGTTGCTGGTGCGGTCGCGTCGGAAATCCTGCCACCAGAGCTGTATTGCACGACGATAGCCGGGGAGGCGGCGGGCATGCCACCAGCCGCGCAGCACGCGCAGAGGTTCCTGATACAGGTATTCTGGCAGATACAAAATCTGGGCACGAATCTGGTCGTGCAGGCTATGGCGCTTGCGATCGGTGGGGTGGCGCAGCGAGACGATCAGGATATCCAGCCCGCGCGCTTCCAGCGCGGCGATTTCCTGCGCGATAAAGGTTTCCGACAGACGCGGATAGCCCTTCAGGATGAAGGCGACCGGCGCTGAAGCGGACGACTGGGGCAACTCTGACATACGCGGAAGGATAAGACTTAGCCCCGCAACTCAACCACGTTGCCGCGCCGTTCGGTACGGGGGCGCAGCCAGGGCTGAACCAGGCGGTCAACGTTGTCGAGACCTTCAAGCAGGCCGGGAATCACGATCTGCGAGGGCAGCGACTGGCGTGGCAGATTGCGCAGGGCATTGGCCATCACAGCGGGATCGTGCTGGCCGGCGTCGTCCAGTTCCAGCATGCGGATCAGGCCGAGCTCCTGCGCGCGGCTGGCGCGGATAAACTGTTCCATGCGCGGACGCTTGCGCGGCACGATAATGGCACGTTTGTCCAGCGAGAGGATTTCGCAGAAGGTGTTGTAGCCGCCCATGGCGAGCACGCCGACCGCATTCTGCACCAGATGTTCCATATGGGCGTCGAAGGTGATGGCTTCGACGCGGGGCAGGCGCGAGACACGGGTGAGGAATTCGCCGCGGCGGTCCTTCTGCATGAAGGGGCCCAGCACGATCAGCGCCGGATAGGGCAGAATCTCGTTACTTTCATAGGCGCGCAGCACCCAGTCGATCAGCCCTTCGCCGTCACCGCCGCCGCCGGGTGTCACCAGCAGGAATGGACGCTGGGTGATCTCGGGCAGTAGGCCTTCCGGCTGCGCCTCGCCCGAGCTGCGCGGCAGATAGCCGGTATAGACGACCTTGCGGCGGACTTTCTCGGGCAACGTGATGCCGGCGAGCGGATCGCAGAATTGCGGCAGGCCGTAGACCCAGATCTGGTCGAACAGGTGCTTCAGGGCCGGCATGACGTTCTTGCGTTCCCATTCTGGCTTCAGGGCGCTGGGCTCGTCCATCACGTCGCGCAGGCCAAGCACGATACGCGTACCTTGCTCCTTGAGCATCTTCATGGTCGGCAGCACTTCGCCGCGCAGCCCGAGCGGTTCCTTGTCGACGATGAAAATGTCAGGGTCGAAAACGCGCGCGGTATGCTGGATGATCTCGGCCCTGATTTTCAGGGTTTCCTCGATATCCATCGGCAGGTTCAGTGACGTGTACTGGCCGTCGCGCAGCTTGATCACGCCAGGCACGCGCACGAAATCGACCCGGCTGCGGAAATCGAAACTGCCGATGATCGGCGAACCCGACATGATCAGTACCGACATATCGGGGTGGCGTTCGACCAAGGCATGCGCAATGGTGCGGCACCGTCGCAAATGGCCGAGTCCGAATGTGTCGTGGCTGTAGATCAGCACACGCGTGCCGTCGCTGCGCGATACCATGCTGGCTTCCCCCCTGGCGGGAGCAATCGGGGCAAACTGGAACTCAAACTCCGGCGGACTATGGCATACGGGCCCCGCTCAGGCCAAGCCTTGGTTCCGGCAAGCCCCTGACTTAAATGGTGATCCCGGGCACAGCCGGGTCCTGCTGGCGATTGGCGGGCCGCCTGCCTTCGGCTAAGGTCTGGCCGGGGACCAGGGGCGATATCGTGGAAAAAAATCTCTACGGCTTCATCATTAAATACAGCCTGAAGCAGCAGGTTATCATCACGCTGCTCTCGGTCGCCTCGTTCGTCCCGTACTACTATTACCTGAGTATTCCGAAATCGATCGTGAATGAGGGCATCCAGGGCAAGGACATAACCTTCCCCGTGGACCTTTACGGTCTCGGCCTGTGGCAGATGGATCACACGACCTATCTGTTCTGGCTGTGCGGCGTGTTCCTGTTCCTGGTGCTGGTTCAGCAGGCATTCAAATACGCCATCAACTATTTCCAGGGTGTTGCCGGCGAACGCATGCTGCGTCGCCTGCGCTACGAGCTGTATGCCCGCATCCTGCGTTTCCCGCTGCCCACCTTCCGGCGGACCAGCCAGGGCGAGATCATTCCGATGGTGATTGCCGAGGTCGAACCGGTCGGCGGTTTCATCGGCGAAAGCTTTGCACTGCCGATTTTCCAGGGCGGCATGCTACTGGTGATTTTCGGCTTTCTGCTGTTGCAGAATCCGCTGATGGCAATTGCCGCTGTGGCGTTGTATCCGATCCAGTTCTATTTCGTCCCGAAAATGCAGGCCAAGGTGCGTGCGCTCGGCCGGGAGCGTATCAAGAACCAGCGCAGATTGTCGGATCGGATCGGCGAAAGCATCAGCGGCGTGACCGAATTGCACACGCACGATGTCTCTGGGCGCATGCTGGCGGAGTTCTCCGGCCGCCTGAGCATCAGCTACTGGATTCGCGTCGAAATCTATCAGCGCAAGTTCATGATCAAGTTCCTAAATAACTTCATTCAGCAGCTCGGTCCGTTCTTTTTCTATGCCATAGGCGGCTACCTGACGATCCGCGGGGAGATGGATGTCGGCACCGTGGTGGCCGCGGTGAACGCGCATAAGGAAATGGCCTCGCCCTGGAAGGAACTGCTGAATCACTATCAGCAGCGCGAGGATGTGAAGCAGAAGTACGACCAGGTGATCAGCCAGTTCGTGCAGGAAGGTATGCGCGAGCCGGATGATCAATTGAGCGAACCGGAACAGCCGGTATCCCTGGCCGGGCCAATTTCCGTTTCCAGCCTGGTGATGAATGACGACCAGGGACAGCCTATTCTGGAGAATCTGAGTCTGTCCCTGCCATGGCCGGCGCGCGTCGCCGTGGTCGGCGACAACGGACGCGACGAACTGCTGCAACTGCTGGCCAGGCTGCACGATCCGACCCGTGGCCGCATCTCAATCAACGACAGGATTCTGGCTGAGTTACCCGAAACCGTTACGGGCCGGCGCCTGGCTTATGTCAGCGCCTCAAGCTACATCTTCAACACATCTCTCGGTGACAATCTATTCATGGGGCTGCGGCATCGCCCGCTGATCGCGCGTGAACGGGACAGTGCCTTACGCGCCCGCTTCGAAAAGGAACTGGTCGAGGCGCAGGCCTCCGGCAATTCGCCCCACGATCCCGATGCAGACTGGACGGATTATGCTGCTGCAGGTGCCACCGGCCCCGAGGATCTGATCACGGTTGCGATTCCGGCCCTGACAGCCGCCGGCTTCGATGAAGATGTCTATCAACTGGGTATGCGCGGCACTGTCGACCCGAAACTGAAGCCCGATGTGGCCGAGCGCGTGTTGGCAGCCCGGCGCGCATTCCGCGAGAAGCTGTCGAACAGTGCGCTTGCCGACCTGGTCGAAAGCTGGGATCCGGTGCGCTACAACAGCAACGCCACGGTTGCCGAGAATCTGATGTTCGGGACGGCGCGCAACGGCATCTATCAGGAAGACAATTTGGCGCGCGACCCGCATGTACTGAGCGTGCTGGAGGAGGTCGGCCTGCGTCGGCGCTTTCTTGAGATCGGTTACGAGGTTGCCGGTACGATGGTCGAACTGTTCGCCGATCTGCCGCCGGAGCATGAATTCTTCCAGCAGTTCAGCTTTATCTCCTCGGAGGATTTGCCCGACTACAAAGACCTTCTGCAGCGCACGAAGCCCGAGACCCTGGAGCAATTGTCCGAGGATGACCGGGTTCGCCTGATGTCGCTGCCGTTCAAGCTGGTACTAGCCCGGCATCGTCTGGGTCATTTCACCGATGTCGAACGCGATGCCGTCCTTAAGGCACGCAAGATTTTTGCCGATACCCTGCCGGAAGATCGCAAGGCTGCCATTGCCTTCTTCGATCCGGAGCAGTTCACGGTCTCGTCGAGTGTCGTCGACAATATCCTGTTCGGCCGGGTCGCCTACGGTCAGGCGCAGGCGCAGGAAAAAATTGGCCGGGTGATGGCTGATGTGGTCGAGCAGTTGAATCTGCGCGAGCCGATCATCGCCGTCGGTCTGTTGTTCGAAGTCGGTATTGCGGGCGCGCGCCTGAATGCAGCGCAACGACAGAAGCTGGCGATTGCGCGAGCGCTGGTGAAGCGGCCAGACTGGATCATGCTTTCGGAGGCAACGGCCGCGCTCGACCCGCGCAGCCATGCCGCTGTCGTCAAATCGGTTACCGAGTTGCGCAGGGACTCCGGCCTGATCTGGTCGCTACAACGCGCAACCGACTGCGAGAGCTTCGATATCGTAGTGGTGGTCGAGAACGGTCGGGTGACGCATACGGGTTCCTATACGGAGTTGTGCGAGCGCAGCGATCGCTTCAAGCAAATGCTGGCCCCGTCGTGAATGCGCGGCCGATGGAGAGCAGATCATGAGCCTGATTGAAGAAGTCGAACTGCTGCGGCGGATACCGCTGTTCGCCAAGATCGAGCCGTCGAAACTGAAGCTGCTAGCTTTTACCAGCCAGCGGTTGACGTACAAGCCGGGGGATGTCCTGTTTCATCAGGGCGATCCGGGCGATGCTGCCTTCGTCATTATCGGCGGCGAAGCGGATGTGGTGGTCGACACGCCAACAGGACCGCTGAAAGTGGCGCATTTGCGGCAGAACGATTTCGTCGGCGAGATCGCGATCCTCTGCGACGTGCCGCGCACCGCGACGGTGACGGCCACGCAGGAGACCACGGTCTTGCGGATCGAGAAGGATCTGTTTTTCCGCCTGATCGCCGATTTCCCGCAAATCGCCATCGAGATCATGCGTGTGCTGGCCCAGCGTCTGGATCGCACGACCGCCGATCTGCGCGAGCTTTCCGCCAAGCTGAAGAGCTGATGAGCCGACTCGACAGTTTCATCGCGCGTCTGTCCGCGCAGCGCGAGCTGCTGAACTGGGCCATCGACTGGGTGAGGGACCGGCCCGGCCCGGTGCTGGAAATCGGTCTTGGCAACGGCCGCACCTACGATCATCTGCGGGCCGCACTGGGCGCGGAGCGCATCTACGCCTTCGACCGCACCGTGAATGCCAATCCGCTCTCGGTGCCGCCTGCCGATCGCCTGCTGCTCGGCGAATTCGGCGACAGTCTGCCGGCTTTCGCGGCTCGGTATCCGGGCGGGGCGGCGATGGTGCATAGCGATGTCGGCCTGGGCGATCCCCAGGCCAATGCGCGTCAGGTCGTGCAGATGAGCGCTTGGGTCCCGCCATTGCTGGCGAAGGGCGCGCTACTGCTCAGCGATCAGAAGCTGATACATCCCGACCTGCTGTTGCAGCCCGTTCCAGTACCGATCCCTCCCGAACGCTATTTCGTCTATCTGAAGGCTTGAGCAAACTTTCCTGGTGCGCGTCAATGGATGCGGGGGCTGACGGCGAATGACGGCAGCGACAGACAGGGGATTGCAGCGATGTCGGAGACCGGGAAAAAGAAGATTGCCATTCTGGGCGGTGGCGTCTCGGCGCTGACCAGCGCCTTCTACCTGGCCTCGCGTCCCGGCGCGGCCGATATGTACGACATCACTGTCTATTCGATTGGCTGGCGTCTGGGAGGTAAATGCGCCACCGGGCGCAATCCGGATTTCGGCATGCGTATCGAGGAACATGGCATTCACGGCTTCCTCGGCTGCTACTACAACACGCTGTCGATGATGACCGAGTGCTATGACATGCTCGGTCGGTCGCCGGGGCAGCCGCTGGCCACCTTCCAGGAGGCTTTCTATCCGGTCGACAGCATTCTGTGCTGGGAATTCCGCAACTACGGCTGGGTGAACTGGCCGCTCCACTTGCCGCGCAACTCGCTGGAACCGTGGGATCCGACGTCGATGCCGACGTTGCAACACTGGATCGCCGCGATCATCAAATTCCTCAATCACTTCGCCGATCATCATCCGGCGGGCGCGACGTTCATAGAGAATATCCAGCTGAAGGCGGCCGGCGTCATGCTGAAAGGCCTGAGCGCCCATATGGAAGCCATGATGCGCGGCGATGCCGGTCCGCTGCAGAAGGGGATCGAGCAGTTCCTCGATGTCTTCAAGAAGTCGGCAGAAAATCTGATCGTTAACAACGACCCGCTGCGCCATCTCTACATCACGATCGATTACTTCCTGACTATGCTGCGCGGTATCCTGGCCGACGATGTGCTGAACAAGGGTTTCGATTTCCTCGATGACGAGAATTTCTCGGACTGGTTCGCACGCCACGGCGGCTCGATGCTGATGATCTCATCGCCGCTCAGCCTCAATACGCCGAACCTGTCGTATCAGTATCCCGATGGCGACACGACACGGCCGCCGGCCATGGCGGCGGGCGCCTATCTGCACTGGACCCTGCGCGAATTCGCCTATCTCGGATCGTTCGGCTGGCTGTTCGCCGCCGGCACCGGCGACACCGTGGTCGCACCGCTATATCAGGTGCTGAAGCGTCTCGGCGTAAAGTTCGAACTGTTTCATAAGGTCCGCGAGATCACCGCGACGTCCGACGGTAAGGGCATCGATGAAGTGGTATTCGACATCCAGGCCACGCTGAAAGATCCGGCCGCAGGTTACGAACCGCTGATCGACCTGCCGCTCAAGGCCTATGGCGGTAAGACGCTGCCGGTCTGGCCGGATCGTCCGCGTTACGAACAGTTGGTTCAGGGCGAGGCGATGAAGGCCGCCAAGGTGGACCTCGAATCCTACTGGACGGCATGGAAGCCGGTGGCCGAGAAGCGCCTCAAGGTTGGCCGCGATGCCGATACTGTGATCTGCGCGATTTCCATCGGCGCTTTGCCGATCCTGGCGCCGCAGCTGATGCAGGCCAATCCGAATTGGCCGCCGATGGTCGACAAGATCAAGACGGTGCAGACCCAGACACTGCAGATCTGGATGAACCGCACACTCAAGGACATGGGGCTGCCCTTCGAGTACAAGAATTACGACCGGCTGATCGGTGCCACTTTCGTCAATCCGATCGATGGCGTGGCCGACTTTACCGACCTGATCCCGGTCGAGGACTGGCCGGACGACCATATGCCCAAATCGCTGCTGTATTTCTCCGGTGCGGCGCCGCAATACGAGGCCCAGCCGCCGTTCAGCGATCACGACTATCCCGTGCGCGAAAAGGCCCGCGTGAAGGCGCAGGCGCAGCAGTATCTGCAGGCCTGCATGGGCGCGCTGCTGCCCAAATCCACCACCAATGCCGTAAACCCGCCCGGCGATCAGATCGGTTTCGATTTCGGGCAGTTGGTCTGCCTGAACGACGATGCCGGGACTCTCGGCGTTGCCCGGCTGGGCCAGCAATTCTGGAAACCGAATATCGACCCGACCGAGCGCTACGTCACCTCACCGCCGGGCAGCACCAAATACCGCCTCAAGGCTTGGGAGTCGGGCTTCGCAAATCTGGTGATCGCGGGCGACTGGATTTACACTGGCCTCAATGTCGGCAGCTTCGAGGGCGCCTGCATGGGCGGCAAGCTGGCCGTGCATGCAGTTGATCCAGCCGCAATGCCGCTCGACAAAGTCTATGGCTACCCGCTCAACATGGGGCCGAAAGCGGAGAATTCGTAACTTATGGGAAAAGCCGGGCCGCTCAATCTTCTGACGGACGTGCCCGGTCTGCGGGTCGGACATGCCGCCGACGCAGACCTGCGGTCGGGCGTTACGGTCGTGCTGCCGGAGCGGCGCATGGCCTGTTCGGTCGATGTGCGGGGCGGCGGGTCCGGCACCCGGGAAACCGATCTGCTGCGACCGGAAGCGACGGCGCAGGCGGTGGATGCGATCTGCCTTTCGGGCGGCTCGGCTTTCGGCCTCGATGCGGCCTCCGGCGTCATGCATTGGCTGGCGGAGCGTAAGCGCGGCGTGGAAGTGCGGGGCCATATCGTCCCTATCGTGCCGGCGGCGATTCTGTTCGATCTGCACAATGGCGGCGACAAGGCCTGGGGCGCGGAACCCCCGTACCGCCGGCTCGGCCTGCAGGCCTGCGATGCGGCCGATGCCGGTTCGTTTTCGCTGGGCAATATCGGCGCTGGCTACGGTGCCACTGCCGGTCTGATCAAGGGTGGGCTGGGCAGTGCATCCTGGGTCGAGAAGGATGGCCTGACGGTTGCTGCCATGGTGGCAGTGAATGCCGTCGGGAGTGTGCTGACGCCGGGTAACCGCAGCTTCTGGGCGGCACCCTGGGAGCAGAAGGGTGAATTCGGCAACATACCGTTCGCTGCCGATAGCGTGGATCTCGGCCTTGCCGCCGAGTCCCGCATCGCCGGACCCGCCGAGGGCAGTCACACCTGTATCGGCGTGATAGCCACGAACGCCTCGCTCGACAAAACGAATTTGCGGCACGTTTTAGCTATGGCGCATGATGGCCTGGCCCGTGCCATTCGGCCGGTCCATACGCCCTTCGACGGCGATACGCTCTTTGCCCTGGCCGGCGCGACGTGGCAGGATGCCTCAGGCGCCGACCGTTCCTGGCAGGTTGCCAGGGTGGGCAGCATAGCCGCCGACTGCGTCGCCCGAGCGGTGGCGCGCGGCGTCTGGGCAGCCGAGCCGCTGGGGCAGTTGCAATCCGCCCGCAGCGTATTGGCGGCGGCAACGAAATTCTGAAGGAGGGACTTATGCAGGGTTGGAAAATTTTCGCGGCCGCACTGGGAATGACGGCGGCATCGCTTGCCGGCGGTCACGCCATGGCGCAGGGCAAGACGTCGCTGGTGATGGCGATGACGCTGGAACCGCCCGGTCTCGATCCCACCATTGCGCCGGCCGCAGCTATCGGCGAGGTGGTGCATTACAACATCTTCGAAGGCCTGACCAAAATCGCCGAGAATGCCGAGGTGCAGCCGCTGCTGGCCGACAGCTGGACGGTCTCGCCGGACATGCAGACCTTCACCTTCAAGCTGAAGTCGGGCGTGAAGTTCAACGACGGCACCGCCTTCGACTCTGCCGACGTGAAATACTCGTTCGAAAAATATGCCGGCGAGAAGAGCACCAACAAGCGCAAGGCGGTGTTCACCAATATCGCCTCGATCGAGACGCCCGACGCGCAGACCGTGAAGATCACGCTGAAGAAAAGCGATCCGACCTTCCTGTTCAGCCTCGGCGAGAACACGGCCGTCATCACGGCACCGGAATCGAGCGACGGCAACGCCACCAAGCCGGTCGGCACCGGGCCTTACAAGCTGGAAAACTGGGTGAAGGGCGACTCCGTCACCCTGGTGGCCGCGGATACCTATCGAAACCCGGCAGCGGTGAAGATCAAGACCGTGAAGATCCGCTTCATCGGCGACCAGGGTGCCCTGGTGGCGGCGATGCGCGCCGGCGATATCGACGCCGTGCCGATCGGCATCACCGGCGAGAACGTCCGTGAGTTCGAAAAAGACAGGCGCTTCAAGGTCACGGCCGGCTCGACCGAAGGCGAGACGATGGTGATCATCAACAACAAGCGCAAGCCATTCGACGATGTGCGCGTGCGCCGGGCGCTGACCATGGCCATCGACCGCGACGCGGTGATCGAGGCCGCCGCGGCCGGTTACGGCAAGCGGATCGGCAGCCATTTCCCGCCGCATGATCCGGCTTACGTCGATCTGACCAAGCAGTATCCCTACGATCCTGCCAAGGCCAAGGCCCTGCTGAAGGAAGCCGGCGTGAACAATCTGGAAGTCACGCTGCGCCTGCCGCCGCCGCCCTATGCGCGGCCGATCGGCGAGGTGGTGCAGGCCATGCTGAGCCAGGTCGGCATCAATGCGAAGATCGAGAATGTCGAATGGGCGCAGTGGCTGGAGGGCACCTTCAAGAACAAGAATTTCGACCTGACAGTGATCAGCCATGTCGAGCCGAACGACTTCGTGAAATACGCGGAGCCGGACTACTATTTCCAGTATGACAGCCAGAAAGCCAAGGACCTGATCGCCAAGATCAGTTCGACGCTCGACAAGGCCGAGCGCACCAAAGCCCTGCAGGATCTGCAGCGCCTGCTGGCCGACGATGCGGTGAACGTCTACCTCTACAACCTGCCGCGTCTGGGCGTATACAAGCCGGGCCTGACGGGCTTCTGGGTGAATGCCCCGATCTTCGTCAACGACCTGACGGCGATCTCCTGGCAGTAAGCTTAGGGCAGGGCTATCTGCCTCAAAGAAAAAGCCCGGCTGAAAAGCCGGGCTTTTTTTATTGCGCTCCGGGGAGCGTATTAGCGGACGAAGACCTGCACCTCGTTGGTGGCGGCCTGGCCGGCGCTGGCGGCCGAGACATTGACCCGGCTGGTCGGCAGGCCCATATCGGCCAGCGAGCGCACCACGCGATCGGCGTTGCGGCGTGCCTGGTTCTGGTTGCTGGCCGTTTGCGCCTGCGTGCCGCCGGCAGCGACGGCCACCACGTCGAAAACTGCATTTGGCTTGCGGGCCAGCGCCTGCGATACGGCGTTGTACAGCGCCTGCTGGTAGGGCACATCGGCGCGGTCGAAGCGGATGACCACGAGCGGCGTGCGACCGCCGGCAGTGAAGGGCGTCGCAGCGGCATCGGCGGCGGCAAACTGCTGCGCACCGGCATAGAAGTTGGCACGGTTGCCCAGACCCGGACCGAGCAATTCGCCCTGCTTGATGGCGGCGGACAGGGTGGTCAGGTTACCGCGCTCGGCACCGATATAGTTGGTTTGGCGTGCGACATCGGTGCTCAGTTCGCCGAGCAGGCGGTCGATCAGCACCACGGTCTTCGAGGTCTCATCTTCCAGCACCGAGAGCTGGCGATGGTCTTCATCGATAGCGCCCTGCAGGCTGTAGGTCGACTTGATCGACTGCAGCAGATAGGTCGACATGGCGGAGTCGGCAGCGACCTGGTTGGCCAGGTTGCTCAGGTTGCCGACATCAGCGGCCATACGGTCGAGATCGGTCTGCGCCTGCGTCCACTGGCTGACCAGAATCGGATTGCCCGGTGTCGTGCCCATCTGTAGGCGGGTCGAGACCGCCGCGACAGTGCCGTGATAGCGCTGCGAATTCTGGGTGGCGCTGGTGCGAACCGCCTGAAGCTGCTGGTTCCGCTGTGTGACCTGCTGCTGCAGCTGCGACAGCTCGCCGCGCATCTGCTGCACCTTCTGGCCGACAAAGGTGCCGGTGGAGGGTGCCTGTGTCACGCCCGGAACCACGAAATTGGTATTGCCCATGACCGGCTGGGCCTGCGGGCCCGGGCTGAGCGTCGGATTCGGGTTGGCCTCAGCGGCCGATGCCGGAATTTGCTGGCGGGCGACAGGTTCTGTCCCCACAGGGTCGGCGGCGGTCAGCGAGGGCCACAGTTCGTCGCTGACATACGAGCAGCCCGACAGCAGCAGCGCCAGGGTAAGTGTGCTCGCCGAAGCCAGAATTCGGCGCTTATACGCCGGATTACGAACAGGATGTGCCATGCCGCGCGGTCTCGCATTAATTGTTCTGACGTCTGCTGGCCTGGAAGGGCCCCCCGCTGCATCGATCAGCTCAGCGCAAACTGCCGCGGCGGACCTTCTGCAGACCGCGGTATTCTAGGGGGCGCCATACCCGCCCGCAAGCGTCATCTGCTAGTAGAATCCGAGGCTTGCACGGCAGGGCAGTATTCCGGGCGTGGGCCTTGCGCGGTCCCGGTGAATTGAGTAGGTTCCGCCCCCGTCGCGGTACCGCGGCTTGCGCGCTCGTAGCTCAGCTGGATAGAGCACCAGACTACGAATCTGGGGGTCAGGAGTTCGAATCTCTTCGAGCGCGCCATTTTCTCCTACAATTTAGCCAATACGGTCCGTTCGGAGACGCCCCTCCGCGCGATGATGTCGTGTCGCACCGTCGGCATGGTTCTTTCCCCCCGTCGGCCGCCATTAATCGGAGTCGCGTTCTGCCCTCCGGGACTGCGCCCGAACCGGAAGCGTACAGCTGCACGGTAGGGCGCCCTTCGACAGCCCGGCCGCGCAGCCGAATTTCCGAACCTTCTACCGAACCATATGAATCCCGGTTTTCCTGTTGGATCTGACATTGACTCACATGCAAATGTTCTATCAGTATAACAATAGGTGAGGTGATCAGCAGGAGGGGGCGGTGAAAGCAGTCGACGCGCGCATTCCGACGCCGCTCTATCACCAGATCTTCCTGATCCTGCGCGGCCAGATTGTCGAAGGCCGCCTGAAGCCCGGTACTCAGGTGCCCGGCGAAGAAGAACTCGCCCGCCAGTTCAACGTCTCCCGCATCACCGCCCGCCGCGCCCTGGCCGAACTTGCCGCCGAAGGGCTTGTCACGCGCGGGCGCGGGCGCGGCACGCATGTTGCCGCGCGCGATAATGAACCGCCGCCGGTGCATGGCGGCGTCGAGGGTCTGATCGAAAACCTGATGGCCATGGGTTTGAAAACTCAGGTCGAACTGCTCGATTTCAGTTACGAGCCCGCGGCGCCCGATGTTGCCGCAGCCCTGCGAATCGCGCCGGGCGAGGAAGTTCAGCGCTCGGTGCGCGTGCGCTCGCTGGCCGATGGGCCGTTTTCGTATCTCACCACCTATGTGCCCGCCGATATCGGCCGCAAATTCGGTCGCAAGGAACTGGGCCGCGAGCCGCTGCTTGGCCTGCTGGAGAAGTCCGGCGTGGTGATCGACAGTGCCGATCAGACTTTGTCGGCCACGCTGGCCGATACGCGCGTGGCGCCGGCCCTGAAAACCGCCATCGGTGCGCCGCTGCTGCGCATCAGCCGCATCGTGCAGGATCGTGGCGGCCGTCCGGTGGAGTACATCGTCGGGCTGTATCGCCCGGATCGCTATCAGTTCCGTATGAGCCTCGACCGCGTGCGCGGCGAGGATCGCAATACTTGGTCGGCCAGCGTGGCGCCGGCGACCGGGGAGTCCAGCGCTGCGCCACGTTCCAGAAACAGGGAGAAGAAGTGATGATCAAGACACCGCGCGTATCCCGCAGGCATTTTCTTGCCGGCACAGCCGTTGCCGCCGGTATGGCCGGCTTCCCGGCCATCCTCAAGGCGCAACCGCGCACCATCAAGATCGGTGTGCTGCATCCGGTCACCGGGCCGATCGCCCCGTCAGGTCAGCAGTGCCGCCTCGGCGCCAAGCTCGCCATCGACACGATCAACGCCAATGGCGGCATCGCGTCGATGGGCGGCGCCAAGCTGGAGCCGATCTATGCCGATGCGCAGTCGCGCCCGGAAGTCGGCGCGGCCGAAGTCGAGAAGCTGAACGAAGCCGGCGTCTCGGCCATTATCGGGCCGTTCGCCTCGGGCATCGCGCTCGCCACCACCCAGGCGGCTGCCAAGCATAATATTCCGCATATCGTCGATGTCGGCGTGGTCGACCAAGTTGTCACCCGCGGCCTGACCAACACCTTCCGTTTCGGTCCGGGTCTGAACAAAATCGTCGACACGGCGATGGAAAATCTGGTTGCGCTCAACACCCAGGCCGGCAAGCCGGCCAAGACGGTGATGATCGTGCACGAAGAATCCGCCTTCGGTGCCGGCATGGCCAAGACGCTGAACGAGAAGCTCCCTGCGCTCGGCTTCGAGGTGCTGGAGACCATCCCGCATGCCAACCCGACGCGCGACTTCAACAACATCGCGCTCAAGATCAAGGGCCGCAATCCGGACCTGCTGATCCCGTCGAATTACTACAACGAATTCGTGCTGCTCGCCCGCACGTTGCGCCAGCAGAAGATCCGCCCGAAGGCGATCTACTCGATCCTCGGCGGTGCGGCGTCGCAGTATCGCTTCGTGCAGGAATTCCCCGATGCAGCGGAATTCATCATGGATTGCAATCACTGGTTCGATCCCCGCAATCCGGTGGCGCTGGAACTCAAGAAGAAGGTGGAAGCCGAGAAGGCTTTCTTCTCCTACGAAGTGTTCCTCAACTACGAATGCGTGCGACTGCTGGCCGATGCGTTGGAACGCGCCAAGTCGACTGACCGCGCGGCCATCACGCATGCGCTGGCTTCGTCGGGCTGGAGCAACACCTTCATGCCCTATGGCCCGACCAGTTTCGTCAACGGCCAGAACCAGGGCGCGGCTCCGGTAAACACCCAGATCCTGCAGAAGGATATCAAGGTGATCTTCCCGAAGGATTTCGCCAACGCCAAGCCGGTCTTCCCGGCGCCGAGGGCCTAAGCCTGTAGCACGGCGGAGCCGGGCGACCGGCTCCGCCATTTTTCACCAGAGTGATTGTATGCTTGAGTTTTCCATTCTCCTGCCGGCGATCCTGAACGGCCTGACCATCGGTGCGATCTATGCTCTGATCGCGCTGGGTCTGACGCTGATCTATGGCGTGCTGCATATCATCAATTTCGCCCATGGCAGCCTGCTGATGCTGGCGCTGTACGGCGTATTCTTCCTGCACAGTCTGTTCGGCATCGATCCCTATCTGGCGCTGCCGCTGGCGGCTATTGCGCTGTTCGGCATCGGCTACGGGCTTCAACGTTTCATCATCGGTCGCGCCAGCCACGGCAAGGACGAGAATATCCTGCTGGTCACGCTCGGCCTGTCGGTGATCATCGAAAATCTCGCGCTGTATCTGTGGCGCTCCGATACCCGCACCATCGAAACGCCGTATTCCTTCGAGGTGCTGGATTTCGGCGTCGCCTTCATCCCGGTGCCCAAGGCGGTCGCCTTTGTCGGCGCGCTGCTGGTGGCCGCGCTTCTGTGGCTGCTGATGACCCGCACCGATCTGGGCCGCGCCATCCGGGCGCTGGCCAAGGAACGCCAGGGTGCCAAGCTGGTCGGCATCAACGTGGAGCATATCTTTGCGATGTCGTTTGGCATCGGCTGCGCTTGTCTCGGCATCGCCGCCTGCCTGCTGCTGCCCAGCTTTTATGTCAGCCCCCAAGTTGGCCATGCCTTCGTACTCGTCGCCTTTACGGTTGTCGTGCTGGGCGGCATGGGCAGCTTCGTCGGTGCGTTGCTCGGCGGCCTGATCATCGGCGTCACCGAAAGCCTCGGTGGCCTGTTCCTGGGCGAGAGCCTGGGTCAACTCGGCATCTTCCTGATCTTCATCATCGTCCTGCTGTTCCGGCCGACCGGACTGCTGGGCCAGAAAGCCTGAGCCGATGCGTACGCCCTGGACAATTCTCGTCTTTGCGCTGGTGCTGCTGCCGCTGCCGCTGCTGATCAAGTCGGAATTCTGGCTCACCTGGGTCACGCTGGCGCTGTTCTACGCCTATCTCGGGCAGGCCTGGAATCTGCTGGGCGGTTATGGCGGACAGTTCTCCTTCGGCCATGCGCTGTTCTTTGGCACTGGCGCCTATTGCACGGCGGTGCTGCAGATCCATTTCGGCATCAATGCCTGGGCCGGTTTCGTACTGGCGGCCGTGGCTGCCGGCATCGTCGGCGCTGCTACCGGTTGGCTGGTCTTTCGCTACGGTCTGCGCGGCTCGTATTTTGCGCTGGTCACGCTCGCCTTCGCCGAAGTGTTTCGCATCCTGGCGAATACTTTTGCCTTCACCGGCGCTGGCGTCGGCCTGCTGGTGCCGCTGCAGCCCGGTGCCTGGCAGATGCAGTTCGAGAGCAAGGCCGGTTTCTTCTGGCTGCTGCTGATCCTCGTCGTCGCCTGCCTGCTGTTGACCTGGTGGCTGCAGAATGCCCGCTTCGGCGCCCGCCTGATGGCCGTGCGCGAAAACGAGGATGCTGCCCGCGCGCTTGGCGTCGATCCGTTCAATACCAAGCTACTCGCCATCATCGCTTCGGGCGCCATCGCCGGTTCGGCCGGCGCGGTCTATGTGCAACTGTTCCTCTATATCGACCCCGGTATTGCTTACGGCCCTGCCATGTCGGTAGAGGCGCTGCTGGTGCCGATCATCGGCGGGCTGGGCACCGTCTTCGGCCCGGTGCTGGGGGCGTTTGCGCTGCATACGATTGCCGAGATCGGCCGGCTGGTCTTCGGCGAGGCACCGGGCCTCAATCTGGTGCTCTATGGCGTGCTGCTGGTGCTGATGGTGCTGTTCCTGCCCAACGGCCTGTTCGGACTGGGGCGCTTCGGCTTTGGGCTGCGTCGTCGCCTGCAGCGGAAAGGCGGCGCCAATGCTTGAGGTGACGAAACTCTCCAAGCGCTTCGGCGGTCTGGTTGCGACCAATAATGTCAGCTTCACTGTGCAGCCCGGCGGCATCTCGGCGCTGATCGGGCCGAATGGCGCAGGCAAGACCACGATCTTCGCGCAGATTTCCGGCTTCCACCGGCCCGACGAGGGCGATATCCGCTTCGAAGGTAAATCGCTGATCGGCCTGACGCCGGAACGCATCTGCCTGCTCGGTGTGGCACGTACCTTCCAGATTGTGCAGCCCTTCGCCGGGCTCACTGTTCGCGAGAATATCGCCGTCGGGGCGCATCTGCATCGCCCCGGGCGCAAGGCGGCGCTGGATCACGCCGAGGCTGTGGCGCAGCGCGTCGGGCTCGGTCCGCAGCTGGATAAGCCGGCTGCGGCGCTGACCGTGGCCGGCCGCAAACGGCTGGAACTGGCCAAGGCGCTGGCGACTGATCCCAAACTGCTGCTGCTGGACGAGGTCATGGCGGGGCTCAATCCGGCCGAGATCGATGAAATCATCCCGATCATCCGCGGTATCCGCCAGTCCGGTGTGACCATTCTTCTGATCGAACATGTGATGCGTGCGGTTATGAACCTGTCGGAGCATGCCTGGGTGCTGAACAACGGCGGTCTGATCGCCAGCGGCACGCCGTCGCAGATTGCCGCCGATCCGCAGGTGATCGAGGCCTATCTCGGTCATGGTGCGGCTGAGCGTATGCAAGCCGCTAAAGCGGGGGGCCAGCATGCTTGAAGTCCGCGCACTGCACGCTGGCTATGGCGAAGTGGAGGTACTGCGCGGCATCGATCTCGATGTCGCCAAGGGCGAGATCGTCGCGCTGCTCGGCGCCAATGGTGTTGGCAAATCGACGCTGAACAACAATCTGTCAGGCATTTACCAGCCGACCGCTGGTCATATCCGCTTCATGGGCGAGGAGATTGCCGGCGCCAGTGCCGACAGCATCGTGGCCTCCGGCCTGATCCACGTGCCGGAAGGCCGCCGGGTTTTCCCGAACCTGACCGTGCAGGAAAACCTCGAACTCGGCAGTTATCGTCGCGGCCGTGAGAAGCGGTCGGTCAACCTCGAGCGTGTGTATGGCATCTTCCCGCGCCTGAAGGAGCGGATCGCCCAGCGCGCCGGTACGCTGTCGGGCGGCGAGCAGCAGATGCTGGCGATCGGACGAGGCCTGATGGCGCAGCCTGAACTGCTGGTGCTGGACGAGCCTTCGCTGGGCCTGTCGCCGTTGCTGGTCGAGGAGATGTTCGGCCTGATCCAGACGCTGAACCGCGATGGCCTGTCGATCCTGCTGGTCGAGCAGAATGTGGTGCAGTCGCTCGCCATCGCGCACCGTGCCTTTGTGTTGGAGCATGGCAAGATCGCATTGTCGGGCGCTGCTGCCGACCTGCTGAACGATCCGGGGCTGAAAGCCTCGTATCTGGGGATATGACTATGGCGCAGAAGCCTGCGATGACTCTGGCCGAGAAACTGGTGGCACGTGCTGCCGGCGTCGATGTCGTGCGTCCGGGCGAGGTGGTTACGGCGAAGGTCGATCTCGCCATGATGCACGATTCCGGCGGTCCGCGGCGCGTGGCGCCGATGCTGGAGCGACTGCAGGCGAAGCTCTGGGACCCCGACAAGGTTGTGGTGATCTCGGATCATTATGTGCCCGCAGTGGATGCCGAGAGTGCCGGCATACTCGATCTCACCCGTAAATGGGTGAAGGCGGCGGGTGTGACGAAATTCCACGACATGCAGGGCATCTGCCATGTCGTGCTGCCGGAACGCGGCCACTTGCGGCCGGGCCTGTTCGTGGTCGGCGGCGACAGCCATTCGCCCACCGGCGGCGCCTTCGGGACCTATATGTTCGGCGTCGGCGCCACAGAGATGTGCGGCGTTCTGGTCACCGGCGAAATCTGGCTGCGCGTGCCGGAAACCATCCTGCTGCACTGGACCGGCAAGCTTGGCCCCGGCGTGGCCGCCAAAGACATGATCCTGGCGATGTGTGCCAAACTCGGCATGGATGGCGGGCGCTACCAGGCGATCCAGTATGCCGGCGATACGATTGCCGGGCTGTCGATGCAGGAGCGCATGACGCTGTCGAATATGGCGGCCGAACTTGGCGCGCAGGCAGGCTTGATCGCGCCGGACGACGTTACGCGTGACTATCTCCTCGCGGCCGGCGTGCCTGCCAGCGAAATCGATATTGCAACCTGGCAGGGCGATGCGGGGGCGGAAGTCGAGCGCCACGATTTCGATGCCGCGGCTCTGTCGCCCATGGTGGCGGCGCCGCACAGTCCGGCGAATAGCGCCGCCGTAGCGGAGCATAAGGGAGTCACGGTCGATCAGGCTTATATCGGCGCCTGCACCGGTGCCAAGATCAACGACCTGCGTATGGCCGCCAGTGTGCTGAAAGGCCGCAAGGTGGCGAGCGGCACGCGGCTGTTGATTGCACCGGCCTCTGCGCGCACCACAGCAGAGGCCGCTGCCGATGGTACGCTGGCGACGCTGACCGAAGCTGGCGCCATCCTGCTCTCATCTGGCTGCGGTGCCTGTGCCGGTTATGGTGCGGGCGTACTGGCCGAGAACGAAACCTGCATTGCTTCAACCGCGCGCAACTTCAAGGGCCGCATGGGCGCAGGGTCGTCCAAGGTCTATCTCGGCTCGCCCTATACCGTGGCGGCGGCAGCCGTCGCCGGCCAGATTGTCGATCCCCGGGAATTGCTGTCATGACCGCGACGACCGGCCGGGTCTGGAAATTCGGCGACAATATCGACACCGACGTGCTGGCGCCCGGGCTTTACATGAAGGGGCCACTATCCGAACTGGCAAGGCATTGCCTAGAAGCTGTCGAGCCGCGCTTTGCCAAGGACGTGAAGGCCGGCGATATCGTGGTTGGCGGGCGCAACTTCGGCATGGGCTCGTCGCGCGAACAGGCGGTGATGGTGTTGCGCGAACTCGGCGTCGGTGCCGTCGTGGCGCCCAGCTTTGCGGGTATTTTCTATCGCAATGCGCTCAATCTGGGCCTGCTGGCATTGGTCTGTGCCGAGGCCGACCAGATTCGTGCCGATGCCGTATTGTCGGTGGATGCAGCCCATGCCGAGCTGCGCGATCTTGAAACCGGCAGGCGCTATGCCTGCGAGCCCTTGCCGGCGCATCTGCTGCAGATGATCGCCGATGGCGGCCTGCTGCCCAATCTGGAAAAGAAACTCAAAGTTCAACGTTCAAAGGAGGCGCAGGCATGAGTCAGCTGCGCGCACGTCTCGACCGCGGCGATATTGTCGTGGCCCCCGGCGTTTATGATGGTCTGAGCGCGCTGGTTGCGAGCCAGGCCGGTTTCGAGGCGCTGTACCTCTCGGGTGCCAGCATCGCCTATACCCGCTTCGGCCGTTCCGATATTGGCCTAGTGTCGATGAACGAAGTGGCCGATACGCTGGGCGCCATCTGCGAGCGGATTGGGACGCCGATCATCGTTGATGCCGATACCGGCTTTGGAAATGCGCTGAACGTGCAGCGTACAGTGAAGCTGTTCGAACGCAACGGCGCCGCCGGAATCCAGCTAGAAGACCAGTCGACGCCGAAACGCTGCGGCCATCTTGATGGCAAGTCGCTGGTGTCGACCGGCGAGATGGTTGGCAAGATCAAGGCCGCACTGGATGCACGCACCTCGGAAGACACGCTGATCGTGGCGCGCACCGATGCCATCGCGGTGGAAGGCATTGTCGCAGCCATGGAGCGTGCCGACCGCTATGTCGAGGCCGGCTGCGACATGCTGTTCATCGAGGCGCCTCAAAGCGTGGACGACATGCGCAGCATCATCGGCCGTTTCGGCAATCGCGTGCCCCTGATGGCCAATATGGTGGAGGGCGGCAAGACGCCGCTGCTCTCGGCAGCCGAATTGAAGCAGATCGGCTACCGGCTGGCGATCTTCCCCGGTGGTCTGACCCGCGCGCTGGCGCATGCAATGCAGGCCTATTTTGCCTCGCTGAAGACCCATGGCACCACGGCGCCGTTCCGTGACCGCATGCTGGATTTCTCGGCACTCAACGCCCTGATTGGCACGCCAGAACTGCTGGAACAGGGCCGCAAATACGATCCTTCCCTTCACGAGAACCGCTCATGATCGATCCCATCACTCTGGCCGTGCTGAAGGGCCGGCTCGAACAGGTCGCCGACGAGATGGATGCGACGCTGTTCCGCTCGGCGTTCAATCCGATCATCGCCGAGGCGCATGACGCCAGCCATGGTCTGTACCATGCCGTGACTGGCGAAACCCTGGTACAGGGCAAGTCCGGCCTGCCGATCTTCGTTGGTGCCATGGCCTTTGCCGTCAAGGCTGTGATCGACAAGGCAGCCAAGGACGGCAACCTGACGGACGGCGACGTCTATATCTTTAACGACCCTTACGATGGCGGCACGCACTTAAGCGACTTCAAGCTGGTGCGGCCGTTCTTCCGCAACGGCAAGGTCTTCTGCTACCTCGCCTCGGTCGGCCACTGGCACGATGTCGGCGGCAATGTTCCGGGCAACTATAATCCGGTCGCCACTGAATGCTTCCAGGAAGGCATGGTCATTCCGCCGGTGAAGCTCTATGCCGCCGGTCAGCTGCGGCAGGATGTGGTCGATATCCTGCGTGCCAATACGCGCCTGCCGGACAGCCTCTATGGCGACATGAACGGGCAGGTGAATGCGCTGGACCTCGGCAACAAGCGCCTTAACGCCCTGCTGGATGAGTATACCGATGTTGTCGTCACCGAAGCGCTGGATGAACTTAAAAAGCGCGCCGCGCTGCAGTTCCGCAGTCTGATCCGCGACCTGCCGGACGGTCGCTATGCGGCGGAAGACTTCCTCGACAATGACGGTATCCGCGACGAAGCCCTGCGGATTGGCCTCGAAGTGGTGATCGAAGGCGAAAGCCTCACGCTGGATTTCTCCCGCACCTCGCCGGCCTGCGCAGGCCCGGTCAATATCGCGCGCTCCACGGCGATTGCCGCCTGCTATGTGGCGATCAAGCATATCTTCCCGGATGTGCCGGCCAATTCCGGCGTACTGGAACCGGTGAAATTCGTCATCCCCGAGACCAGCCTGATCAGCGTCAAGGCGCCCAAGCCGGTCGGCGGCTATACCGAGACGATCCTGCGCGTGATCGATGTGATCTTCTCGGCCTTCGCGCAGATCGCGCCGGACCGCGTGAATGGTTGCGCCTATGGCACGATCAACGCGCTGTCGCTGGCGGGGCATCGCAAGGACGGCCGGCGCTGGGTGATGTTCAGCTTCTTCGGCGGTGGCCATGGCGGCCATCCGAATGGCGACGGACTCAACCACGGCAATGCACCGATCTCGATGGCGACCATTCCGCCGCTTGAGATCCTTGAGGCAGCATATCCGGTTGCTTTCACCGAATGGAGCCTGCGCGCCGACAGCGGCGGCGCCGGCAAGCATCGCGGCGGTCTCGGCGCGGTCTACGAGATCGAACTGCTGGAGGAAGAGGCCGATCTCTTCCTGTTCGGCGAGCGCGGCAAATACGCACCGGCCGGCGTGCTGGGCGGCCAGGCCGCTTTGCGCAACCGCTTTGTCTATCCGAAGGACGGCAAAGCCGCCGAACCGGCCATGGTGTCGAAGCTGCATGACGCCAAGCTGAAGAAGGGCGAGCGTATCCGGCTCGAGACGCCGGGCGGCGGCGGCTACGGCCCGCCGGCCGAGCGCAAGCAGGAGGCCATCGCCGAAGACCTGCGTCTGGGTTACGTCAGCGAAGAGGGCGTTGCCCGCGATTACAAAAAGCCTGCCGCCATGAAGCAGGCCTCGTAACACGAGAGAGGAAACGCCATGCAGAAACTGCTGATCGCATTCTTCAGTCTTGCCATGCTGCCTGCGGCAGCACTGGCCCAGGCCTATCCGTCGCGACCCGTCACGCTGGTCGTGCCCTATCCGCCGGGCGGCACCACCGATATCGTCGCGCGCCTGGTGGCCCCGAAGATCGCCGAGCATCTCGGGCAGAGTATCGTAATCGAGAACAAGGGTGGCGCTGGCGGCACCATCGGTGCAGGCTTTGTGACCAAGTCCGCGCCCGATGGCTATACGCTGCTGCTCGGCACACCGCCGGACCAGGTGACGGCGCAGTTCCTCACCAAGCAGATCTCCTACGATCCCGCCAAGGATTTCGCACCGATCTCGCTGCTGGTGCGCGGCCCCAATGTGTTGGTGGTCAATCCCAATGTGCCGGCAAAAACGCTGGCTGAATTCGTGGCTCTGGCCAAGCAGCAGCCGGGCAAGCTGAACTTCGCCTCCGCCGGCAAGGGCAATACCAGCCATCTGTCTGGCGAATTGTTCAAGGTGCGTGCCGGCATCGATATCACCCATGTGCCCTATCGCGGCAATGCACCGGCCTCGCAGGATCTGCTGGCTGGCCATGTGCAGGCGCTGTTCGAAGCGCCGGCGGCTTCGCTGGGCAATATCCGTGAAGGTCGCGCGCGTCCGCTGGCCGTGACCTCGGCGCAGCGCCTGAAGACCCTGCCGGATGTGCCCACTTTCGCTGAGGCCGGCGTGCAGGGCGTCGAGGTCTATACCTGGTTCAGCATCCTGGCCCCAGCCAAGACGCCGCCGGAGATCGTTGCGAAGCTGAACACCGCCGCCAGCGCGGCCCTGGCCGATGCCGGTATCCGTGCGCGGCTGGAAGAAATGAGTTTCGAGGTTGTGGGCGGTGCGCCCGATGTGCTGGGCAAGTTCATCATCGCCGAGCGCGTGAAATGGGAGAAAGTCATTAAAGATGCCGGTATCACAGCAGACTGAGTTGGGCCGTTCCGCTCCGCACTTGGCCGTCGGCGTCGATGTCGGCGGCACGTTCACGGACGTCTTCTTCCTTGATGAAGCCAATGGCCGCATCGATATCGCCAAGGTGCCCTCCACGCGTGGCGACCAAGCCACCGGTTTCATTGAGGGCCTGCGGTCGAAAGCCGAGGTGGGACAGATTGCGACCGTTGTGCATGGCACCACGGTAGGCACCAACGCGCTGCTGGAACGCAAGGGCGCGCGCACGGGAATTATCACGACGCGCGGTTTCCGCGATGTGCTGGAAATGCGTCGCCGTGACCGGCCGACCACCTGGGGTCTGTGGGGCCAGTTCATGCCGGTGGTGCCGCGCGACCTGCGGGTCGAAGTCGCCGAGCGCGTCCTGGCCGATGGCAGCATCCGTCAGTCTGTGGATGCCGAAGAGGTAAAGCAGGCGGCCCGCGAACTGCTGGCGCGTGGTGCCGAGGCCGTGGCCATCGTCTTCATCAATGCCTACGCCAATCCCGACAACGAGCGCGTCGCGCTGGCGGCTGTGAAAGACGTCTGGCCAAATGCCTATGTCACGGCTTCGTCGGACATCCTGCCTGAAATCCGTGAATTCGAGCGCACCTCGACCGCCGCGCTGAATGCCTATCTGCAGCCGCCGGTCGGCAGTTATCTGCGCAAGCTTGAAAGCCGCCTGCAGGGCGATGGCTTCGGCGGCCAGTTGCTGATCGTGCAGTCGAATGGTGGCGTGATGAGCGTGGATAGCGCGGCCAGCCGTCCGGTGCGCACGGCTTTGTCCGGCCCCGCCGCCGGCGTGATCGCCTGCCAGCATATCGCCAGCGCTGCCGGTTTCCCCAATGTCGTGACCTGCGACATGGGTGGCACCAGCTTCGACGTGTCGCTGATTGCCGATGGCGCGCCGGCGATGAGCGCGCAGACCGCGATCGATTTCGGCATGGTGGTGCGCGCGCCGATGGTCGAGATCACCACGATTGGCGCTGGCGGCGGTTCGATTGCCTGGATCGACCGTGGCGGCATTCTGCAGATCGGTCCGGAAAGCGCCGGCTCGGATCCGGGTCCGGTCGCCTATGGTCTGGGCAACGAGCGGCCCACCGTGACCGATGCCAATATCGTCATGGGACGTATCGACGCCGAACGCCCCATCGGCGGCAAGCTCAAGCGGCTCGATGTCGAAGCCGCCAAGGCCGCTATCAAAAAGCACATCGCTGATCCGCTCGGTCTCGATGTGATGGCTGCGGCCGAAGCCATCATCAAGGTGGCGAATTCGCGCATGGCCGGCGCGATCCGGCTGGTCTCTATCGAACGCGGCCACAATCCACGCGACTTTGCCGCCATGCCCTTCGGTGGCGGTGGCGCGCTGCATGTCGGCGCGCTGATCAAGGAAGTCGGCCTGGCCTCGGCGCTGGTGCCGCGCTTCCCCGGCGTGACTTCAGCGCTGGGCTGCGTGATTGCTGACATGCGGCACGATTTCGTCCGCACGGTGAACAAGACGCTGGATGAAACCGATCCTGCCGTGCTGGATGCCGCAATTGCCGAAGCGGCCACGGAAGGCGCACGTCTGCTGGATCAGGCCGGCATTGCCTTCGAGGGACGCAGCATCAGCGTCGAACTCGATATGTCCTATCTCGGACAGACGCATACCGTCGCCGTCCCGTTGCCGGGCGATTTCACCAAGCCCGTCAGGCTGACGCGTGCAGACATCAAGGCGGCCTTCGAAGTCGCCTATGCGGCCGCGTTCGGCCGCGTGCTGGAGAAGATCGGGATTCGCGTGCTGAACCTGCGCGTTGCCGCCATTGGCAGGCGTAAGAAATTCGATCTCAGCCTGCTGGCGCCGCCGAAAGACGGCTCGGTCGAAGCCGCGAAACGCACCACCCGCAAGGTCTGGCTCGACGGCGCCTGGCACGAGGCCGGCATCTATCGCCGGCTGGAACTGCCGCTCGGCGCCGTAGTCCCCGGACCTGCCATCTTGGAACAGTCCGACACCACGATCCTGATCGAGGCCGACCTGATCGGCGAGGTCGACGCATTCGGCAACCTGATCGTGAAGCGGAAGGCGGCATGAGCACGACAAAGCTTGATCTCAGGCGCACAGCGCTGCTGATCGTCGACCTGCAGAACGACTTCCTGCATGAAAAAGGCGCTTATGCGCGCGGCGGCGCCAATCTGCCGGGCGCGGCGGCGCTGATCGCCAATATGAACAGCGTGGTCGATGCGATGCGCGCGGCCGGCGGCTGGATCGTCTCGACGCAGTTCACGCTGGTACCGGGCCGTGGCGGCGAGCCGCTGATCAGTCCGCATCTCCAGCAGCTGCGGCCCTTCCTGCGCAAGGGCGATTTCCAGCCCGGCGGCTGGGGCCACAGCCTGATCGATGAACTGGCGCCGGCCGATTTCGTGATCGAGAAGGTGGCGTACTCGGCCTTCTATATGACGCGACTGGAATTCGTGCTGCGCAAGGTCGGCATCGACACGTTGCTCATCGGTGGCATTGTTACCAATGGCGGCGTTGCCAGCACATTGCGCGATGCCCATGTGCGCGACTTCCATGCCATGCTGCTGACCGACGGCTGCGCCGCCTTCAGCCAACAGGCACATGACGCCAGCATTGCCTCGCTCGGCACGGTGGCGCCAAAGCTGACCTGCGCCGAGGCAGTGAAGCTGATCCAGGCCGCATGAGCAGGGTTCTGCCGGCCGCGGGTGTCGATTTCCCGCTCGATGTACCGGTCCTGGTAATCGGCGGCGGGGCCTGCGGTCTGGTCGCGGCCTTGGCGGCACACGATGCAGGCGCCGAGGCTCTCGTGCTGGAGCGCGATGCTTCGCCCAGCGGGTCTACCGCGATGTCGTCCGGCATGATCCCGGCGGCCGGTACGGCACTGCAGGCTGCGCGGGGCGTGACGGATACGCCGGCTATCATGGCGGCCGATATCCAGGCCAAGGCGCATGGTGAGAACGATCCCGCCATGGTGGACGCCATCTGCACCGCTTCTGGGGCCACCATCGACTGGCTGGTGCAGACACATCAGGTGCCGCTGACGCTGGTCGAAGGCTTTCTGTATCCCGGGCACAGCCAGCCGCGCATGCATGCCCCGGCCTCGCGCAGCGGTGCCGATCTGATCGCCGGACTCCTCTCGGCCGCCAATGCGGCTGGTATCGACATTGTCTGCGATGCCACGGTCACAACCCTGTTTGCCGATCCGGATGGTCGCGTGCGTGGTGTCGAGCTGCAGCGACCCGATGGCGCCGTTGAGCGCATCGGCTGCGCAGCGCTGGTGCTGGCCTGTTCGGGTTTCGGCGGCAATGTCGATCTGCTGGCCCGCCATATCCCGGAACTGAAAGGTGCGATGTATTACGGCCATACCGGCAATCGCGGCGACGCTTTGCTCTGGGGCGAGCAGCTGGGCGCAGCGGTGCAGCATCTCGGTGCCTATCAGGGCCATGGGTCGCTGGCGATGCCGCATGCAATCCTGATCACCTGGGCACTGATGATGGAAGGCGGCTTCCAGGTCAATGCCAACGGGGAACGGTTTTCCTGCGAGCATGACGGCTATTCCGAGCAGGCGATGCGCGTGATCGCCCAGCCCGGCGGTATCGCCTGGAACATCTACGATGAGCGCCTGCACAAGCTTGGCCTCGATTTCGAGGATTACCGCGATGCGATCAAGGGCGGCGCTATCCGCGTCGCCGACAGCATCGAGGCCCTGGCCGGACTCTGCGGCCTGCCAGCCGCTGCTCTCGCCGCGACTCTGGCTGAGACGCAGCAACTGGCAGCAGGGCAGGGCAGCGACCGCTTCGGCCGCGACTTCACCGGCAAACCGGCGCTGGCGGGTCCGTCATTCTACGCCGTCAAGGTGACCGGCGCATTGTTCCATACCCAGGGCGGCCTGCGCGTCGACACCGAAGCCCGCGTGTTGCGCACCGACGGGATGCCGCTGCCCAACCTGCTCGCCGGCGGCGGTGCGGCCTGCGGTCTTTCTGGGCGTGGCCGCGACGGCTACCTCTCCGGCAACGGTTTGCTGATGGCCACGGTCCTCGGTGCGAAGGCCGGGCGGGGCGCCGCCGCGCTGACAAAACAGGGAGGCTGAGATGCCGGTGATCCGCGTGACATTGATCGAAGGCTACGACGAAGCTGTGCGGGACCGCCTGATCGAGGGCTACAGCGCCGTGACGCGCACAGTGCTGGAGGCCGTCCCCGATGGGATTACCGTGGCCATCGAGGAGGTGAAGCAGAGCAATTACCGGCGCGGCAACCAGCGTAAACATCCGAAGGCACCGCCGCCGGCCCCGGAGCAGATCGTGCGCGACTTTCTCGGCGCCATGGAGCGTCGCGACCTGCCAGCCGCCAAGGCCATGCTGGCGCCCGAGTTCAGCATGACCTTCCCGGGCGGCGCGAGTTTCGTCAAGCTGGAGGAACTGATCGACTGGGCGAAGCCACGCTACCTGCGCGTCGGCAAGGTCTATGAACGGTTCGACACCGTGCCAGGGATGGAATACGCCACGGTCTACTGTTTCGGCACGCTGGAAGGTGTCTGGCCGGATGGCACGGCCTTCTCCGGGATTCGTTTCATCGACCGCTTCACGGTGCGCGGCGGGCTGCTGGTCGACCAGAAGGTGTGGAACGATCTCGACGCCGTGCGGCGATAAACCGCCAATCCTGAAACCACTGGCCCGGTAGGTCTCGCGGGTCGTCGCCCGCTTTGCTATGCCGGTAGGGCGGGCGGCGAATCGGAGTCGCCGCAACAGGTGGCATGAGATCGTCCTCTCTCGACGCGGCAGAATCGACTTTGCACAGGGTTTTCGGCTTCGAGCGCTTTCGCGCCGGGCAGGCCGAGATCGTGCAGGCGCTGCTGGAGGGTGAGGATGTGCTCGCCGTCATGCCGACCGGCAGCGGCAAGTCGCTGTGCTACCAGTTGCCGGCGATCCTGCGCGATGGTCTGACTGTCGTGGTCTCGCCGCTGATTGCGCTGATGCGCGATCAGGTGCGGCAGCTGCAAGGCTTTGGCATCAACGCCGCCAGCCTCAACTCGGCCAATGACGAGACCGAGAATCAGCGCGTCTATCGCGACCTGCGCGACGGCAGTCTGCGGCTGCTCTATGTCGCGCCGGAACGACTGGTGCGGTCCGATACAGTGGCATTGCTGAAACGCTCCGGCGCCAGCCTGCTGGCTATCGACGAGGCGCATTGCGTATCGCAATGGGGCCATGATTTCCGTCCTGAGTATCTGGCGCTTGGGCAGATCCGCGCCGAACTGGGTGGCATCACCACCATCGCACTCACCGCGACCGCCGACGCGCCGACGCGCGCCGATATCGTGCAGAAGCTCTTTTCTGACGAACCGCGCACCTTTATCCGTAGCTTCGACCGGCCCAACCTGCATCTGATGATGCAGCCCAAGGCGAGCGCGAAAAAGCAGATCGGCGATTTCATCGGCGCGCGCCGCGGGATGAGTGGCATTGTCTACTGCTCGTCACGCAAGCGCACTGAAGACCTGGCGGCCGGGTTGAATGCGATGGGGCATACCGCGCTGGCCTATCATGCCGGCATGGACCAGCGGCTGCGCGATGCCAACCAGGATACTTTCCTGCGCGAGGACGGCGTGGTGATGGTGGCGACCGTCGCCTTCGGGATGGGTATCGACAAGCCCGATGTGCGCTATGTCTGTCATGCCGATATGCCGCGCAATGTCGAAGCCTATTACCAGGAAATCGGCCGTGCCGGTCGCGATGGCCTGCCGGCCGAGACGCTGACGCTCTACGGCCTCGACGACATGCGCCTGCGGCGGCTCCAGATCGAAGAGGGCGAGGCCTCCGATGAGCGTAAGCGGATCGAACGCCAGCGCTTCAATGCGCTGATCGCGCTGTGTGAGTCGCCGCGCTGCCGGCGCCAGACCCTGCTGGCCTATTTCGGCGAAAGCTCCGAACCCTGCGGCCATTGCGACCTGTGCCAGGATGGTGTGGCGCGGTTCGACGGCACTACGGAAGCGCAGAAAGCTTTGTCGGCGATGATGCGCACCGGTCAGCGCTATGGCACCGAGCATCTGGTGCAGATCCTGCTCGGCAACACCACCGACGCCATCCTGCGCAGCGAACATGACCGACTGCCGACCTTCGGTGTCGGCAAGGACCGCGACGCCAATAGCTGGCGCTCGATCTTTCGCCAGCTTTATGGCGCCGGCCTGATCGAGCTGGATATTGCCGGTCATGGTGGCTGGTTCATCACCGATGCCGGCCGTCTGGTGCTGCGTGGGCAGAGTAAAGTCGAGATGCGACAGGAATCGTTGTCGGCCAAACGCGACCGCAACCGGCGCGGCGCCGCGTCGATGGCCGAAGCGGCGCTGCAGCCTTCAGACCAGCGTCTGCTGTTGGCATTGAAGGATCTACGGCGCCAGCTCGCCACTGAGTTGCTGCAACCGGCCTATGTGATCTTCTCGGACCGAACATTGCTCGAATTGGCGGCGAAACGCCCGACCAGCCTGTATCGCCTGACCGATATTCATGGCATTGGCCAGGCCAAGCTTGAGCGATTCGGACAGGCGTTTCTCGATGTCGTGCTGGCGCATGAAGACGATCGCGCGGCCTGAAGCGCTGGCGGCGAAACGTCGGTGCCGCATCTGCTCCATGTGACGCAACCGACCCGTTCAGCCCCGGCGACCAACAATCGACGAAAAGAAAACCCGTCCGGTGGGTCGGACGGGGTAAGTGGGTACTGGCGGGGGGGAAGAAATAGGTTTCAGCAGGTCTCGTTGCTGAAGAGCGACACTGGCTGGCGCGAAGCGTAATTGGCCGTCAGCGCGGTCATCGCACCGGACTTGCCGTAGCCGGTGCCGAGCTGGCTCTGCTTTGTCGCGCCGCGGATCACAGCATTCAGCAGTTTCTGGTTCGCGTCGCGCGCGGTGCGGACAACGATTTCGTTGCGTTTGCCGACTTCCTGCATCTCGGTCAGCAGCTTTTCCAGCTTCCTGCGCGCGGTTTCCGGCGCGGACGCCAGCGCATCGGGATGCTGCCGCAGCACCTTCTGCTTGTCACGCAGAAGTCCGGAAATGATGCGCTTCTGCTCAGTAGTGCGCGACAGGCCGTCATAGGTGAAACGCTCAAGGGCGGCCGTTTCTTCCTGCAGCACATCCTTCAACTGGACCACCAGGTCGCTCAGCTCTTCCACGGTCGGCGGAACAGAGCCTGGGCCGATATTATCTCTGACTCGTGGCTGGGTATCGAGGCCGAGCCGCTGGGCGGCGCGCGGCGAGAGCGGTTGGCGGGCAGGCTGTTGCGGTTTCTGGTTCACGGCTGCGCCTCCTGCATTCTGATCATCTGATCGTAGACCATGTCGGCGATGCCAATGCCGCGCCCTTTGGACATGGCCTTGCCGTATTCGTCGTTCAGGAACGAGCGCCATTTGCCTTCGGCCTGGCCGCCGCCCATCGGACCGTCGGTCTTCACGCCGGCCGACATGACCTCGAACATCTGCGACAGAAAGAAGGCTTCGAATTCCTGCGCGGTCTTGCGCGGGTCGTCCTTCGTGTTGCCAAGCTTGCTCAGCTTGGCGCGATCGGCTTGGGCCTGCTCGATGCCGAAGGAGTTGATGGCGGAAGCGGAGAGAGCTGCGGACATGACGGCCTCACATCACCTGAATTTCAGCCTGCAGGGCGCCGGCGGCCTTGATCGCCTGCAGAATGGTGATCATGTCGCGGGGACCGACGCCCAGCGCATTCAGACCGTCCACGAGTTCCTGCAGAGACACACCGCGCGGCAGGACGCCGAGGCGACGCTGGTTCTGGTCGTCCACCTGGATATCGGTGCGCGGTACCACCACGGTCTGCGCACCGCCCGCAGCAGAGCCGGGCACGGTGGGCGTGCCGGTGCCGGGCACGGCCTGGGTGATGGTGTCGAATACGAAGTTGCCCTGGGCGTCACGCACCGGCTGGCCATCCGGGCCAATGCGCGGGACCTGCACGGTGCCGGTGGAGGCCGAGGTGCCGGCGATGCCAGCAATCGCGGTGGCGGCCGGCGAGAAGGGCAGCGGCTGCGACACCTGCGGGGTTTCGGTGATACGGACGGTGAGCGAGCCCTGGGCGATCGCAACCGTGTCGATGCGCACATTCGGTCCCATCACGATGGTGCCCGAGCGTTCGTCGATCACGACACGCGCCATCTGGTCGGTTTCGACCTGCAGCTGCTCGACTTCGGTCATGAAGCCGACGATGTCGCGGCGGAAGCGCTCCGGAATGTCGATATGTACGGTGGAGGGATCGAGTGCGCGTGCGGTCGGCACGCCGGCGAGGGTCGAAACGGCCTGGCTGACACGGCGCGCCGTAGTCAGGTCGGGATTCTTGAGCGCCAGGCGCAGAACCGGCAGCGAGGTGAGTTCGAAACCCACTTCACGCTCGACGATGGCGCCATTGGCGATGCGGCCCGAGGTGGGTGTGCCGCGGGTGATCTGGGCGGCGGCGCCCTGGGCGCGGAAGCCGCTGATGGCGACGGCGCCCTGCGCCACGCCATAGACCTCGCCGTCGGCGCCGAGCAGGGGGGTGACCAGCAGCGTGCCGCCCTGCAGGCTCTTGGCATCGCCCATGGTGGAAATGGTGACGTCGAGGCGGCTGCCGTGACGCGCGAAGGGCGGCAGGGTGGCGGTGACCATCACTGCGGCGATATTGGCGGTACGGAAGGTGCCGGCATCGCGGATGTTGACGCCGAAGCGTTCCAGCATCGCCTGCAGGCTCTGACGGGTGAAGGGTGCGTTGGTCAGGCTGTCGCCGGTGCCATCCAGACCGACCACCAGGCCGTATCCGACCAGCATGTTGTCGCGGATACCCTCGAAATCGGCGATATCCTTGATGCGCGAGCCGGCCTGGGCCTGTAGCGGCATCGCCAGCAGGGCCACCATCAACGCTGGCGCGAAGGCGGCCTGCATCAGGCGGCGGATCGTATCCTTGGCAAAGCGGGTCATCGTCATCTTCCTCTACGCAAAGCCGGCGAGGGATGCCGGTTCTGTCTAGCCCTTCAATGCGATTGTCGTGCCAATGGTTAACTGATTGAAATACTTAGGAATCAAGGGTAAATTCCGGCTCCGCCCGGCAAAAAATGCCGTCTTTACCCGGTCAGTCTTATCGGGCACCATGACGCTCGTTAAGAGATATTGTTTCCCATGAGCATCGACAAAATTCGCGGTCCGGGTGGCGTCGCGCCCGGTACTCCCAAACGTTCGGCTGGCAGCAGTGCCCCGGCCGGAGGCCCCAGCTTTGCCAGCATGCTGAAGGGGGCAGAGAAGCCTGCGGCGCAGGTTGGACAGGCGGCGCCGGTGGCAGCGCTGGATGCCATGCTGACCATTCAGGCCGTGGATGATCAGGCCGGTGGCCGGCAGAACCGGCAGCGCGCCTATCAACGTGGGTCCACGCTTCTCGACCGGCTGGATGAAATCCGCCATGGCCTGCTGATGGGCACACTTCCAGCCGACCGCCTGCAGAGGCTGGCCCAGACGCTGCGCAGCGAAAGACTGATGGTGCAGGACCCCAGACTGGCCGAGGTCATGGCCGAGATCGAGCTGCGCTGCGAGGTCGAGTTGGCCAAGCTCGGGTTGTAATTTTATTACCCGGAAGCTTGGCGATTCATACTTCTGTCATTAAATCAATAACTTACTCTCCTATCGACAGCCTTGCCCGGGAGCGGGCCGATTCATATACTCCCGCGCGCCGCGGCCGGGGTTGTGGAGTCGCCGCGGCGCCTGGAGGGTCTCTTACATGGGTATCCAATTGAAGGCGAATTATCGGCCGACCGAGAGTGAGCCCTTCATGAACCCGCGCATGAAGGAATACTTCCGCCGCAAGCTGACGGCCTGGAAGGAAGACATTTTGCGGGAATCGAACCAGACGCTGCAGCACCTGCAGGAAGACACCTCGCAGGAGCCGGATATCGCGGATCGCGCCTCGACCGAGACCGATCGCGCACTGGAGCTGCGGACGCGCGATCGCCAGCGCAAGCTGATCTCCAAGATCGATGCGGCGATGAAGCGGATCGATGACGGGTCGTACGGCTATTGCGAGGAGACCGGCGAACCGATCTCGCTCAAGCGCCTGGAAGCCCGTCCGATCGCCACGCTGTCGATCGAGGCGCAGGAGCGTCATGAGCGTCGCGAGCGTACGCACAGAGACGATACGTAGACTGGGATGACGCCTGATCGCAGCTTGCGACACTGAACCGAAAAACGAAAAGGCCGGTCTTCTGACCGGCCTTTTGCGTTTTACTCTCTCGCCCTGGCTTTTTGCCGCGGTCCGCATTCTGCGGTCCTTACGCACCTTCTGACGTGCCTGAATTTTCAGGCGGGGCGACGGTCCCTTCGATTCTTAGAAGGGGAAGAGGATGTCGTAGATCTGCTGGCCCCAGCGGCCCTGCTGCACATCGGTCAGCTGACCGCGACCGCCGTAGGAGATGCGTGCCTCGGCCATCTGGGTATGTACGACCGTATTGGTGGCGGTGATGTCTTCCGGCCGGACGATGCCCTGGATCATCAGTTCGCGGACTTCGTTATTGACGCGGACTTCCTGGCGGCCCTGTACCACGAGATTGCCGTTCGGCAGCACCTGGGTCACGAGTGCAGCAACGTTCAGGGTGATCTGCTCCTGGCGGGTCACCTGACCCTGCCCCTGAACCTGTGAGCTGGAATTCATCGTCACCATGTTCTCGGGATCGACGTTGCGGAAAATCTTGTTCAGTGTCGACGAGGCGCCCTGACCAGTCGTCACGGTGCCGGGAGTCAGCGGGTTGCGTGCCGCTTCCCAGCCCAGGAAGTTTGGCAGGCCAGCGCCCTCGCTGTTGTCGCGCGAGGTGGTGGTATTGTTCTGCAGCTGGGCGCGTTCCTGGATGTTGATGTTCACCGTCAGGATGTCGCCGACTTTCGTGGCGCGTGGGTCCTTGAAGAACTGGCGTGCACCCGGGCGCCACAGCGAATTGGCGTGGCGCGGCGCCACCTCCGCTGCCGGCATCGGCAGGCTGACCGGGCGGTAGTCGCGCTTCTCGGTCGGGTTGTCGATCCCGCTCAGGTCGGGAGCCTTACCGACATCGCCCAGGCGGCTGAGATTGCCGCAGGCGCCGAGAGTCACGGCTAGGCCGGTGACGGCGGCGAGACGCAGCAGGCGAGCGAGCGAGGTGTGGGTGGGGTGAGTCATGATCTTAGTCCTTCCGCTCGTCTTTTTAGTTCGATGCAATGACGTTGGGAGCGGTGATGACCTGGACCAGATTCATCCCCGTCACAGTGGCCTGAATGGTGCGCTTGCTCTGCAGGTTCATGATCTGCACCACGTCGCCGATGCTGCCGGACTCCATGGCGCGACCTGTGGTGGTGATGGTCAGGCCCGGGGCCTGCACCACCATGGTGACCAGGCCGTTCTTGGCGATGGCCTCGGGCTTGCCGATATCGTTGGCGCGGATCGGCATGCCGGCGGCCAACGCGCGGCGCGGCGTCTGGCCGACCAGTTCGTCGAAGCGGTCGATATAGCCCGCGCCGTAGCGGTTGGCCGGCACCTGCAGCCATTCGACGTCGTTGCGCGTGATCACCTGGCCGGCGGCGATCCGGCTCTTCAACACCGGAATGGCTTCCACCACCTGGGCCCGCCCGCTGACCTTGATGCTGGCGGCGGCACTTGCGACGGTGCCGTAGAAGCGGCCGCTGCGCGAGTCGTAGCTGAAATCGTCAACCTGGAAGGCGGCGGTGCCTGCGGGTACTTCGAGTTCGTTGCCCATGCCGTGGAAATGGATTTCCACCGGCCGGCCGCCGTTGCGCTGCTTCACCATGTCGGCGATGCGGCGGCTGATTTCGCGCTCCCCGATGATGCGCGTGGCGGCGGTGGCGCTGGCCACCTGGACCTGCGCCGCAGTCGGCTGCGAGACGGCGATGGGCGCTGCCAGAGTGGTGCAGGCGATCCCGGCGAGAAGAAGAGTGCGAAGCGAGGCCATGGTCGGTCTCCGTAAATCGGGTGTCTTGGACGTCAGCGCAGGCGGGTTGCGGTCTGCAGCATTTCGTCCGAAGCAGTGATGATCTTCGAATTCATTTCATAGGCGCGCTGTGCGGTGATCAGGTTGGTGATTTCCTGCACAGGGTTGACGTTCGAGGTTTCGACATAGCCCTGACGCAGCACACCGAAGCCCACCGCATTCGGGTTACCCACGGTGGCCTGGCCTGAAGCGGCGGTTTCCAGGTACAGGTTGTCGCCGGTTGCTTCGAGGCCCGCTTCATTCACGAAGGTAGCGAGCTGGATCTGGCCGAGATTCTGCGCCTGCACCTGGCCGGCGATGCGTGCCTCGACGATACCAGTGGCGTCGATGTTCACCGACAGCGCGCCCTGCGGCACGGTGATGGCGGGGTTCAGCAGGTAGCCGTCAACTGTCACCATTTGGCCCTGCGCATTGATCTGGAACGAGCCGGCGCGGGTGTAGGCGGTTTCGCCGGACGGCAGGGTGATCTGGAAGTAGCCCTTACCGCTGATCGCGAGATCGTAGGTATTGCCCGTGCTGGTCAGGTTGCCCTGCTCGCTGATCCGATACACGCCGGCGGTGCGGACACCGACACCGATCTGGATACCCGAAGGCACAATCGTGTTCGCGTCCGACGACGTCGAGCCGGGCCGACGCATATTCTGATACAGCAAATCCTGGAACTCTGCGCGCTGCCGCTTGAAGGCGGTCGTGCTCATGTTGGCGATATTGTTCGAGATGACTTCAACATTCAGCTGTTGAGCCATCATGCCGGTAGCACCGGTGCTGAGCGAACGCATGATCAGGTCTCCTGGTCCGTCAATTCATCAATTCGTGGCGCGGCCGAGCCGCTGGATCGCCAGCTTCAGGCGATCGTTTTCGCCGTCGATCAGGCTCTGGGTGCTCTGGTACTGCCGCAGCAGCTCGATCATGTTGGTCATCTCTACGATCGGTTCGATATTCGAGGCCTCGAGCATGCCCTGTATCAGTGTCGTGTTGGCGGGAGCGGCGATCGGATCCTGCGTGGTGGCGAAGAGGCCGTTAGCGGTCTTGCGCAGTTCCTGCTCGTTCTCGAAATGCACGAGGTCGATCTTGGCGACCTGCTGCTGGCCGACATTGACGGTGCCGTCCACTGAGACGGCCGGTGTACCCAGCCCATCGGGGATCACGATGTCGCGACCGCGGTTATCGAGCACCGGATGGCCGCCCGAGGTGACGAGGCGACGGTCGGCGTCCATCCGCAGGTGGCCATCGCGGGTGTAGCGGCGGCCCTGGGGGGTATCGACGCTCAGATAGCCGCTGCCGTTGATGGCGAAGTCGAAGGTGTTGCCGGTCTGCTGCAGCTTGCCGACCCGGAAATCGCGCAGAACCGCCGTATCCATCACGAAGCTGGTCTTCGGCGCGTTGGTCGGGCCCTTGAGGAATTCCTCGAACATCACCCGTTCGCCCTTGTAGGCGTTCGAGTTCATGTTCGCCATGTTATTGGCGATCACGTCCATTTCACGCCGCATGGCCGAAAGGCGGGACAGGCCGATGTAAGTCGTGTTTTCCATGACACCAAACTCGTGGTTAGTCGTTGCTGGCCATCTCATTGCAGGCTGCGTGCCAGTTTATATTTTGTCGGAAAACCGGTAAAAATTGTCGTCTTCACCTCAAGGCGGCGGTTTTTGACCGGTGGCGGCCGTGCCCGACCCGGCAAAAACTGCCGGCCTTTGACAAAGTGTTAACTGCTGCCGCTTAGGAATGGCATCTGTAGTGAACCGGATGCGCCGGCGAGTCTGGCGTCAGGGATGCAGGCATGAGTGACGAGACCGAAGGCCAGCTCGAAGGCGAAGGCGGCGAAGGCACGCCCAAGAAGCGCGGTAAACGGGCAATAGTCATTGTTGCCGCCGTGGTCGTGCTGCTTTTGCTCGTGGGTGGCGGCGGTGCGGCCTATTTCTTCCTGTTCGCCGGCAAGAGCGAAGAGGCCGAGGTCAAGCCGGAAGCTCCCAAGGTCACGGTCTTCTACGATCTGCCCGACATTCTGGTGAATCTGAATTCGACCGGGCGGCAGGCCTCGTATCTGAAGCTGAAAGTGTCGCTGGAGCATAACGACCCGCTCTCGACCCCGAAGCTGAACGAACTGCTGCCGCGCGTGGTCGACAATTTCCAGATCTATCTGCGCGAGCTGCGCCCTGACGATCTGGTCGGGTCGGCCGGTCTTTACCGTCTCAAGGAAGAGCTATTGATCCGCGTCAATCAGGCGGTGGCGCCGCTGAAGATCAATGACGTGCTGTTCAAGGAAATGTTAATCCAGTGACCAGGCGAGGCACGTATGGCGGATAATTCCGAAGACGGCGCGGCCTGGGCCGGCGGCGAAGGCGACGATGGCGCCGGCGGTTCCACCCGGATTCTGAATCAGGACGAAATCGACAGTCTGCTTGGTTTCGACGCGAGCGTCGAAGAAGATGCAGACAAGGCCGGTATTCGCGCAATCATCAACAGCGCGCTGGTCTCCTACGAGCGCCTGCCGATGCTCGAGGTGGTGTTCGACCGCCTTGTGCGTCTGATGACGACGTCCCTGCGCAATTTCACCTCAGACAACGTCGAAGTCTCGTTGGACAATATTACGTCGATCCGTTTCGGCGATTATCTGAATTCGATCCCGCTGCCGGCGATCCTGAGCGTGTTCCGCGCGGTGGAGTGGGATAACTACGGTCTGCTGACCGTCGACAGCTCGCTCATCTATTCTATCGTCGACGTGCTGCTCGGCGGTCGTCGCGGCACGGCGGCGATGCGTATCGAAGGTCGTCCGTATACGACCATCGAACGTAACCTGGTCGAGCGCATGGTCAACGTGGTGCTCGATGACATGCGCGCCGCCTTCGAGCCGCTGGCACCGGTCAATTTCTCCTATGACCGTATCGAAACCAACCCGCGTTTCGCCACCATCGCCCGTCCGGCCAATGCGGCAATTCTTGCCCGCCTGCGCGTGGACATGGAAGATCGTGGCGGTCGCCTCGAACTGCTGCTGCCCTATGCCACGCTGGAGCCGGTCCGCGAACTGCTGCTCCAGATGTTCATGGGCGAAAAGTTCGGCCGTGACTCGATCTGGGAAAACCATCTTGCGACCGAACTGTGGTCCACGGATGTCGAAATCGAAGCTGTGCTGGACGAACAGGTGATGACGCTCGGACAGGTGATGAACCTGGAGGTGGGTAAAACCATTATGTTCAATGCCACGCCGGAATCCGTGATTATGATGCGTTGCGGCGGCATTTCGATGGTCGAGGGCCGCATGGGCCGCATGGGCAACAATATCGCAGTCAAGATCGAGCGCACGCTGAAGAACCTGGGAGGTGTGGGATGACGCTGACCATGATCGTCGAAATCGTTGTCGCGGTTTTGCTGCTTGTCACGCTCGGCATCTCGCTCGTGCTCAATCGCCGGCTGGGCAACCTGCGGGCCAACCAGGACGAGATGCGCCGCCTGATCGGCGATTTTGACAAGGCGCTGACCAAGGCGCGTCAGGGACTGACGGAACTGAAGACTGCCTCCGCCAGTGCCGACACTGCGCATGAAGAGCGGATGAAGCAGGCCAAGACCCTGCGCGACGAACTCGGCTTCATGATCGAGACTGGTGATCGCCTGGCCGACCGCCTGGCCGGTGAAGCCAGCGGCAACCGCGCCGCCCGACAGGATCGTCCGGCTGCAGCAGACCGTATCGTGGCGGATCGTGCCGGCATGGAGCGCGTGCTGGAACGTGCGGCGATGGAGCGGCCCGAGATTCGGAATGGGACTGGCGCGGGTGCACCTGTCACGCCCTTCCCGCCGAAAAAGCCGTCGATCCCGCCGATGCCGTCTTCGGCAGGCGGCAGCGCCCGCGATTTCAAGATCGAACCGCGTTCCGAAGCCGAGCGTGAATTGCTGATGGCCCTGAGGCAGGCACGATGAGTGCTGCGGCACAGAGTTCCGTGATGGCGAACCGGCGTTCGCTTGCCAGCCGTGTGCGAATTCTGCCGCTGACCATTCTGGCGGTTGCGTTGCTGCTGGGCCTGAAGATCGGCGCACTGTGGCAGGGCAGGGCAGAACTGTTCGTCACACCGGCTGGGGCGCAGCAGGGCGGCCAGCCGACGCAGCTGACGCCGACGCAGCAGGCCGTGGCGCAGGCTCAGGCCCAGCAATCGCAGCAACCCCCGGCACAGCAGCAGCCGGCGCAGATGGCACAGGCCACCCCGCCTGCCACGCCCCCGGCGACGGCACAGGCCGCAGCGCAGGCGCAACAGCAAGGCGCGCGTCCGTCCTCCAGCATCCAGTCGCTGGCTGACAAGGACCCGACCACCTTCACGCGGGCCGAAATCGACCTTCTGGCCAATCTGGCGCAGCGTCGCGACCAGATCGAACAGCGTGCGCGAGAGATCGATCTGCGCGAAAGCCTGTTGGCCGCCGCCGAGAAGCGGCTGGACGAGCGCATCGCCGAAATCAAGAAACTGGAAGCCAGCGTCAAGCAGATCGTGCAGCAATACGACAAGCAGGAAGAGCAGAACCTGCAGGGTCTGGTGAAGGTGTACGAGAACATGAAGCCGAAGGATGCCGCACGCATCTTCGAAAAGCTGGAGCCCAACGTGCTGCTCGGTGTGGTCGAGCGCATGAAGGAGGCCAAGCTGGCTGCCTTGCTTGCCGAGATGAATCCGGCCACCGCGCAGGATCTCACCGTGCGTCTGGCCACCCGCAAGCAGATTCCGCCCAGCGTGCGCGCCGGCGTCGAAAGCCAGTTGCAGTCTTCAGCGCCTGCCACAGGCGCAGCGTCGCAGCCACAACGCGTTCCGGTCGCGCCCGGCCAACCGCAGGGTGCTCAGCCTGCCGCCGGCACTGCGCCCGCGCAGCGGCCTGCGACCGGTGGCTGAAACACGGTTAATCAGGAGTTAATGCGTTGTTCCGGCAGTGAAAAGCCGGTGTTGCCGCAATCCGTATCCGTGATAAAATCCGGACCGGACCCTAGTCCAGTGCGCCAGCCCAGAACCGGGTGGGTGCCCATCATCACTGCCGCAGGAGGCGAGCAAGGATGGCTATTGATCTTTCCGTACTGATCTCAGGCGCGTCGACAGCCTCGACGCCGACCATGTCGCCTATGGCGATGTACAAGAAGCTGCAGAAACTGGCCCAGGAGAATGCCGGGACCAGCGAGGTGGAGCAGGCCAAGGAAAAGGCGGATGCAGCAACGCGCGAGATCGACAATGCCGCCATCCGCCTGCGCAACAAGCAGTACAAGCTGCAGAACGCACAGGTGCAGGACGACGTCTTCTACTACAAGAATCGCGTCGCCACCGCGACCACCGTCGATGAGCTGATCAACGACGACCGCTTCCTCAAGGTGTTGGCCTATGGCAACGGCTTTGGGGAAATGTACACCAATGACCGTCAGCGACTGCGCGACATCCTGCTCAGCGATATGTCGGATCCCAACTCCGTCGCACGTACCGGCTCGGTGAGGGAACTCGAACTGGCGATGAAGTACAATTTCGGCGTCACCGGAGATCAGTATGACTCGAATGGCAATCCGGTCACTGTGACTGCCGCAGGCACGCTGACGAATACTGGTGAGGGAACCGCGCTGTCTGCTGGTCTTGCCAAGCTGCGTGGGCTGGTGATCGATCCCAACGGCGACGCTGCCATCGACCCCAATACCAGCAAGCTGGTTCTGACGACTGGGCCCTCGGCCAGCGACACCACGATTTATTCCCGCAGCCAGACCAAGGCACTTCTGCAGGAAAAGACCGCGCCGGAAAAGTCCAGCGTGAGCTCGGTTTATGAATTCGATGGTGCGGAATTCCAGAAATTCCGCGAGCGCAGGGATATCCAGAAGGAAATCGAGTATTTCAAGGACAATGTCTCCACGATCACGACGGTCGACGAGCTCTTCGAGAGCCGGAATTACCGTGTGTTGAAGTTCGTGCTCTCCGCCTACGATATGGAGTCCGAGGCGCAGTATCCGGGCAAGATCCGCAAGATTCTGGAGAGCGATCTGTCGGACCCGGATTCGCTGGCCAATCGGTTCAAGGATCCGCGCTTTCAGCAGCTGACCAAAGACCTCAACTTCAATGTAATGGGCGTGACGAAACTGAAGCTCGGCGGCACGATCCAGGATATCACCACGCGCTATGAGCGCGTCGCCTATGAAAAAGATCTCGACGAACAGGCACCCGGTGTGCGCGCTGCCATCGAATTCAATCGCCGCATCAAGGATGTGACTCTCACAGTTCAGCTGCTGGGCGACAATGTGATGCGCGAAGTGGTCACGGTGGCCAATAATATCCCGAATGAAATTGCCTATCAGGAAGTCGAAAGCCAGGTGACGGCGGTCGAGCGCAAGGTCGATCTCAATTCTCTCAAGAGCGATCAGAACGAGATCGAGAAAATGGTTATGCGCTACCTGACCTTCAAGGATGGCGGGTTCACCGCGGCCGGCTCGAAGAGTTATTTGACCAACCTGTTCGGCTAGGCTCGCCGCCAAAACTGAATTAGACATCGGTATGGCTATCGATTGGTCCATGCCGATTCTGGTTGTCGACGACCACCGCACGATGCAGGCGATTGTCGCCCATCAGTTGCGCGATCTCGGCTTCCACGACATCGATACCGCCGGCGATGCGGTGACGGCACTGACCATGCTGGCGCGGCGGCGCTATCGCCTGATCCTGTCGGACTGGAATATGGAGCCGCTGAGCGGGATAGCGCTGCTGGAAAACCTGCGGCGCGACCCGTCCTACGCGTCGACACCTTTCATTCTCGTGACCGCGGAAAGCCGGCCCGAGAATGTGGTGCAGGCGCGACGCCTGGGGGTCGACGGTTATCTGGTGAAACCCTTCGACCGGGCTGGTCTGAAGGCGAAGCTCGAGGCTGTGCTGGGGACCTTCTGAGTCCTGCGACGCTGGGTGACAATCTGGCCGATCTGGTCGTAAGAACAATCTGTTAACAGTATCGCCTTATCCTGCCAGGCTCTTATAATCCGGCTGGCGGGATCGCGAGTCCCTCCGGCTGATCGACGGACAGGCGCAGACAGGGAGAATGGCGGATAGGCGCGGCAGAAACGAGGGCAGGGCCGCCGGTCTTTTTGTGACCGGCGCCATCGGTCTCATCTTGTCCGCCGCACCGCACGGTTTCGCCTTGTCCCAGCAGGTCAATACGCCGGCGACCGGCGCACAACAGGCGGCACCGGCAGCCGTTCCCGCGGCTCCTGCACCCGCGGCGGCCGTTCGTCTGCGCGCCGGCGACCATCCGACCTATACGCGTCTGGTTTTCGATTGGCCCGAACGCGTCGACTTTGCCGTGAGTACGGAAGGGCAGCAGACGACTGTGCGCTTCGAGCGCAACACGCCCATCGATATCGGCCGTCTGGCACAGTTCCCGCCGCGTGGCATCAGCGGCCTAACCGTTCGCAGCGAGGGCGCTGCGAGTATCGTCAGTTTCACCATCGCCGAGGGCGCCAGCATCAAATCCTGGCGCGACGGCGCCAAGGTGGTGCTCGATGTGAACCGTGCGCCGGACGCAAAGCCGGCTGACGCGAAACCTGCAGAAGCGAAGGCAGCCGCCGAACCAGCGCGGCAGGCCCAGGCGCCTACGCCGCCGCCGGCACAGGCACCTGCTCAAACTCCGACGCAGCCGCCGCAACGGCCCGCAGCGCAAGGCGCGCCGGCGCCCGCCACTCCGTCGGCGGCTCAGGCACCTGCCGCTGTACCGCCGGTGGCACAGCCATCACCACAGCCGGCACCGCAGTCTCCGGCAGCATCGCCGCGCACAGCCCAGACCAATTCTCCGCCGGCTGGCTCGCCTGCCGCGCAGCAGCCTGCCGCCGCGGCTGTGCCGGGCAGCGGCGGCGTGCCGCTGGCCGCTCCGGTAGCCGGCGTGGGCACCGCACCGCTTGGGACCTTCATGCCTGCACCCGCCACCGACCGGTTGACGGGCCCGCCGCTGGTGCCGTCGGTCGACTCAACCCGAACCGGCCCGTTGCTGAATTTTCCCTGGACCCGTCCGGTTGCCGCCAGCGCCTTCCTGCGTAACGGCATGCTGTGGATCGTGTTTGATCGCGATGCCGTGGTCGACCTTCGTCCCATCACCACGCGCGATTGGGGCGGCGCCATCAATGGCATCGAGCAGTTACCGGTTCCCGGCCTGACCGTTCTGCGCCTCAGTGTGCCCAGTTCCACCACGGCCACTTTCGCCCGTCGCAATGCCGGCTGGCAGATCAACATCAACACCGTTCAGCCCGAGCAGCTTGTGGCCCGCGAAGCCGCGCCTGGCACCATTCCCGAAGACCCCGATGCCCTGCGCAGCCGCCTGCCGGAGATCGATGTGCGGCGCCAGCTCGATGCCGATGGCGGCGCGAAGTTGTTCTTCGCTGCCAACGATCCCGGCAATGAGCTGAGCGTGCCCGACCCCGATACCGGAGATCGCCTGGTGGTCATTCCCTTTGCAGGCGCGAATGCCGGCGTGCCGAGCCGACGAGACTTCATCGAACTGAGCGTGTTGCCGAGTTTCCAGGGTTTCGCCATTCAACCCAATACCGACAACCTGATCATCAGCCGTTTTCCCCGCGGCGTCGAGATCGGCAATCCGAACGGCCTTTCGCTGTCGGCACCGCGCGGCGCCAATCCGCGCAGCGGAACCATCGACATCCTGCAGTTCAGCGAATGGCGCCGCGTCGAGGGCAATACCTATGCCGAGCAGGAGGAAAATCTCCTGCGCCGCATCGGTCTGAGCAGCGCGAATCAGCGACAGCCTGCACGCATGGCGCTGGCGCAATTCTATTCTGCCAACGACATGCAGCCGGAAGCGCTCGGCGTGCTGGCCAAGGCTCGTGCCGAGCAACCAGATCTCGAGCGCGACAAGCTGTATCGGGCATTGCGCGGTATCGCCTATCTGCGGATCGGCCGGCTGACCGATGCAGCCAATGATCTAGACTCCAAGATTTTCGACGACGATCCGGACGTACTCGCCTATCGCGGCATGCTGGCGGCGGAGCGGGACGACTGGCCGTCGGCGCGGCGTTCTTTCTCGCTGGCGGGCGCCGCCGTGGCGAAATTCCCGCCCGAACTCCGCGCCAGCCTGCGACTGACCATGGCGCGTGCCTGGCTGGCTGGTGGCGACGTGAATGCGGCCACTGCTGAATTGCGGGCGCTGGACAGCGACACGCTCAATCGCGGGCAGGCCGCCGAAGGCAATTACATCCGCGGCCTGCTGGCCGATGCAACGAACAAGCCTGAAGAGGCCATCCGCTTCTTCGACATGGCATCCGGCAGCGGCGACCGGCGCGCTCGCGCACTGGCGGAATTCGCCAAGACCGAAATGATGCTGAACCGCAAGCTGATCAACACTCAGCAGGCGATCGAACGCTTGGACTCGTTGCGCTTCGCCTGGCGCGGCGGGCCTTATGAATTCAACCTGCTGCGCCGGCTCGGCGAATTGCAGTTTGCGGTTGGGGACCTGCGCAGCGGCATCACGACTTTCCGCCAGATCGTGAAATATTTCCCGAAATCGCCGGAAATGCCGCTGCTGTCGAGGCAGATGAGCGACGAATTCGCCAAGCTGTTCCTGGATGGCGGCGCGCAGTCGTTGCCGCCGCTGGTGGCGCTGGCGCTGTATTACGATTACCGCGAATTGACGCCGGTCGGCCCCGAGGGGGACGAGATCATCGGCAAGCTGGCTGACCGGTTGGTCTCGGTCGATCTGTTGAATCGCGCTGCCGAGCTGCTGGAGCACCAGATCCAGTATCGCCTGCGCGGCGAAAGTCGCGCCCGCACCGGCACCAGGCTAGCCGTCGTCTATCTGCTCGATCGCAATCCCGATGCAGCGCTCAAGTCGCTGCAGAATACCAACGCGCAGAATCTGCCGCCGGCATTGCAGCAGGAGCGCCGCCTGCTGGAAGCGCGCGCGCTTGGCGATCTCGAACGCTTCCCGGAGGCACTCAATCTGCTGGGGCAGGATCAGAGTCCCGATGCGCTGGCGTTGCGGGCCGAACTGCACTGGCGCGCCAAGGACTGGGTGGCTTTCGCGCGCATTTCCAGCCTGCTGCTCGGCAATCGCGCCGCCGATCCCAGCCCGCTGCTGGCGGATGAGCGCAAGCTGGTGCTGCAGCTCGCGGTGGCGCTGGCGCTCAGTAACGACACTGCCGGACTCGAAGCCCTGCGGCGCAGTTACGAGCCGAGGCTGCGCGACACGCCGGATGCGGAGACCTTCAATGCCATCTTCACATCGGTCTCGCGCAATGCCAGCGATCCGCGCCAGCTGGCGGCCACGATTGCGCAGGTCGGGCAGTACGAAGCTTTCATGAGCCGCTACCGGGATCGCGTCGCCAAGGGCGGGCTGAGCGCAATCAACTGATTGTCGTGCCCGGAAACGGCTATGTGCCGCTCATCGTGGCAGGAAGCTCTCCACGAGCGCGGCGCAGACCAGGTTCCAGCCGTCCACCAATACAAAGAAGATCAGTTTGAACGGCAGTGAGATCATCACGGGCGGCAGCATCATCATGCCCATCGACATCAGTACCGACGCGACCACCATATCGACCACGATGAACGGAATAAACAGCAGGAAGCCGATCTCGAAGGCGCGTTTCAGTTCGCTGATCATGAAGGCGGGAACCAGCACGCGCAGCGGAATCTGCTCGGCTGTGGCAGGGGCCTCGGTGCGGGCAAAGCCTGTGAATAGCGCCAGATCCTTCTCCCGCACATGATTGCGCATGAATTCGTGGAACGGTGCCATAGAGCGGTCGAAAGCGGTGCGTTCGTCGATCTGCTCCTCGATCAGAGGCTGGATGCCGTCGTTATAGGCGCGCTCCAGATAGGGCTGCATGATGAAGAAGGTCAGGAACAGCGCCAGACTCATCAGCACGGTATTCGGCGGCGTGCTCTGCGTGCCCATGGCGCTGCGCAGGATCGATAGCACGACGACGATGCGGACGAAGCTGGTGATCACCACCAGGATCGACGGGGCCAATGCCAGCACCGTGGTCAACGCAACCAACTGGATGACCCGGCCGGTAATGGTGCCGCCCTGGCCGAGGTCGATGTTGACCGACTGCGCGAACGCCGCGGGGACCATCAGCAGGACTGTCGCCAGGCCGAGGGCCAGCGACCACGGCAGGGCCCGTCGGCAATCGGACCACAGGTTGGCAAGCGCCTGACGCATGCCGGGATGCATTGACCTGCGCATCAGCGATCCTGCCCTGTTTTGGGGGTGTCACGACCGGGCACACGCAGGGTCGGCCAGCCGCCGGACTCTTCCGCGGGCTGCGATGTGCGGCGCGGCGCGCCGGCACCGCCTTGTGCCGTATCGGTATCGTCGCGGCGCGCCATCGGGATGTTGCTTTCAATCACCAGGTCGCCATGGGTGCCGACCAGCAGCAGGTGTTCGGTATCGTCGCGGCGCACCAGGACCAGACGCCGGGTGCCGTCCACCGGCATGCTGTCGACCACGCCGATCCTCTGCCCGGGGCGCCATTTGGCACCGCGCGATGTGGTGCCGGAAAGAGCACGGGCACCGTAATAGAACAGCGCCAGCAGCAGCAGCAGGCCGCCAAAGGCGAGAGCGACTTGAGTGAAATCGATGCTGTCCATACCGGCCTGTCCGTGGTTGGGCGCTACTCTGGTGGCGGGCTCCGAGTCGGGTCAAGCCGATAGGGCGACGACTCAGCGGCCGGGTTCGCGGCCCTGGGTGCGGTAGATGTAACTGAGAATCTCCGCCACGGCGGCGAAGGCTTCGACGGGGATCAGGGCGTCGATATCCAGCTTGGACAGGATTTCCACCAGATCGGAGTCCTTGTGCACGGTGATGCCGTTATCGAGGGCAATCCTGACGATCTGGTCGGCGATAAATCCCTCGCCGGTGGCCACGACGCGGGGGGCGTCTTCCTTGTCGGACTCGTAGCGGAGCGCCACCGCCTTTTGTTTTGGCGGTTTTCCAGTCTTTGGGGGTGATTTATCGGCCAAGGGCGCCTGACTCGGTGGTTGAAAAGTTACCCGTGGCGACATCCTATCACGGTCAGGGGTTAACCGAATCTTTAGACCCCGGAGTCAGCCTGCAAGCCGATGGAAAAGTCTCCCGTCGCCCATCCGGGTCGGCGGAAAGCAGGGTTTCAGGATTCGGCATGGATCTCGACAAGATCAGTCTGGTCAAGGCGATTACCCGGCGCATGGACTGGCTGGGCGAGCGTCAGCGCGTGCTGGCCGAGAATGTCGCCAATGCCGATACGCCGGGCTACAAACCCAAGGATCTGAAGCAAGTCAGCTTCGGCGAACTGGTGCGCGGCAGCCAGCTGTCCGGCGGGGTCGCGGCCACGCAGGCGGGTCATTTCCGCGGCCTGTCGGGGCGGGCGAGCGACAATTGGCGCACCAACCGCGCCAGCGGTTATGAAACGGCGCCGAACGGGAATGCGGTCAATCTCGAGCAGCAGATGATGAATGTTGCCGAGACGCAGGCTGAACATGGATTAATGACCAACCTTTACCGCAAGCAGGTCGGCATGCTGCGCAAGGCGTTGGGCAACCGCCAAGGCTGAGGCCGGCGGCAACTGGAAAGCGACGGAGACGGCGCATGGAACTTAAGAACGCAATGCAGATTTCGGCCTCGGGCATGCGCGCGCAGGGCGAGCGCCTCAAGGTCATTGCCGAAAACCTCGCCAACTCGGACTCGCTCGGCAAGACGCCGGGCAGCGACCCTTATCGCCGCAAGGTCGTCTCCTTCAAGTCTGAGCTGGACCGCGCCATGGGTGCCAATCTGGTCAAGGCCCAGAAGCCGCAGCATGACAGGTCGGATTTCGATCTGAAATACGACCCGGGCCATCCGGCCGCCAATGCCGACGGTTATGTGAAAATGCCGAACGTGAAGTCGATGGTCGAGATGACCGACATGCGCGAGGCGCAGCGCACCTATGAAGCCAACCTGAACGTGATCGACTCGGCGAAGGCGATGCTGAATCGCACCGTCGATCTGCTGCGTCAGTAACCGTTCCCCGTCCGGAGGATTGAGCCATGGCTGATTTACGCATTGCCGATACCCTGGGCCTGGGCAAGGTTCTTGGTGGCGCCGATGTCAGCAAGGCCGGCGGCAACGGCAGCGGTTTCGGCGAAATGCTGAGCGAAGCGCTGCAGAGCACCGTCGATGCCCAGAAGACAGCCGAGGCGACCTCGGCCAAGGCGGTCGCCGGCAAGGCCGACGTAACCGACGTGGTGACGGCGGTGACCAGTGCCGAGGTTGCGCTGGATACAGTTGTGGCCGTGCGCGACCGCGTGATCAGCGCCTATCAGGAAATCATGCGCATGCCGATCTGATCCGCCGGCGCGTTTCCGGCAGATCGGAGCAATAATCCGTCCACTCCCCGCCGCTGGGCTGGGGGAATGGCGCACAATCGGATAAGATCGGCCGCGGAGAGCGAATCGATGACGGCCGTCGAAGTTACAGACATCATGCGCGATGCTATCTGGGTGCTGCTGAAGGTGGCCGGCCCGGCCATGATCGTCAGCCTGGTCGTCGGCATGGTCATCGCACTGTTCCAGGCGGTAACGCAGCTGCAGGAGCCGACGCTCACCTTCGTTCCGAAAATCGTTGCCATCTTCGGCGCCCTGATCCTCACCATGCCGTTCATGATCGCCACCATGATAGGCCTCATGGAACAGTTGGCGCAGAAGATCGCCGGCCTGGAGTAACCGCTGGTGCTGCAGGAGCTTGTCGCCGGCAACGTTTATGCTTTCCTGCTGATTTTCAGCCGTCTTGGCTCCGCCATGATGTCGCTGCCCGGCGTCGGAGAGAATGCCATCCCCACGCGATTCCGGCTCAGCATCGCCCTGCTGATTTCGGCACTCGTGGTGCCTGTCGTGGGCCCGACGCTGCCGCCACTGCCGGCCCAGCCGATGCATGTCGCTTTCCTCGTCATCACCGAGATCGGCTTCGGCCTCGCGCTGGGCATCATGATACGCTTGCTGATGTCGGCCATGCATGTGGCCGGCACGGTGATCGCCCTGCAGGCTGGCCTAGCCGCGGCCATGCTGTTCGACCCGCAGCAGGGCGGCCAGAGCGTGGTGGTCTCCAGCGCCCTGGTATTCATGGGGATCGCGCTGGTTTTCGCCACCGATCTGCATCTCCTTGGCCTGCAGGCCGCCTTCGACAGTTACACGCTGTTTCCGCCGATGCAGGCGCCGGCTTTTGGAGACTTTGCCAATACCGCGGTCAAGCTGGTCAGCGACGGCTTTGCCCTCGGTATGCGTCTGGCCGCGCCGTTCATCGTCTATGGTATCGTATTCAACGTGGCGCTCGGACTGCTCAACCGCCTGATGCCGTCGCTGCAGATTTTCTTCATCATGCAGGCGCCGCAGATTGCATTTTCGCTGCTCGTGCTCGGTCTCTCGTTGGGCGCAATCGGCTTGTCGTTCACCGGCCATCTCGAGGAACATATCGCGCAGTTCCTCGTGAGGCGCTAGGAGGAAGGGTATGTCGGAAGACACTGACCCAGATTCCAAAACCGAAGACCCTTCCGGAAAACGGCTGCAGGATGCAGTCGAGAAGGGCAACGTCGCCAAGTCGCAGGAAATCGGCTACTGGTTCACTTTCCTGGCGGCGATGATCGCCCTTTGGATGCTGGCGGATTCGATGAGCAGCCGGGTGGTTAGTTCCACCACGCTCTTCTTTTCCCAGCCCCATCTGATCCCGGTCGATCCGAGCCATCTGGCGCGAATTGGCGTCGATCTTGCGGTCGAAATAGGTCTTGCCGTCGGTCCGGTGATCGGCCTGTTCGTGATCGCCAGCGTAGGCGCCAGCCTGCTGCAGAACCCGTTTCACGCCAGCCTTGAAAAGATCAAGCCGAATTTCGCGAAGCTGTCGCCGATAGCCGGCCTCAAGCGCATGGTCGGCGTCCAGAACCTGGTCGAGTTCGTTAAGAACATCATCAAGATTTCCGTGATCGGCGGCATGCTGTTCGTCATCCTGCTTCCGGAACTGGATGAGCTGGAGGTTCTGATCGACCTCGACCTGAGCGTTGTGCTGCCGCTCTGCCTGAAGATCGTCGCCAAACTTGTCGGCGCGCTGATCGCAATCATGTTCGTTGTCGCTGTCGCCGACTATCTGTACCAGCGCTACAACTACATGAAGAACCTCCGCATGACCAAGCAGGAGGTCAAGGAAGAATACAAGGAGATCGAAGGCGATCCGTTTATCAAGGCAAAGCTGCGCCAGTTACGTATTCAGCGGTCGCGGCAGCGCATGATGGCGGCGGTGCCGCAGGCCAGCGTCGTGGTCACCAACCCGACTCACTTCGCGGTGGCGCTGAAATACGAACAGGGCCAGTCCGAGGCGCCCATCGTGGTGGCCAAGGGCGCGGACAACATCGCCCTCCGCATCCGCGAGATCGCCACCGAGAACGACGTGCCGATCGTCGAAAATCCGCCGCTGGCGCGCGCGTTGTACAAAGTCGACCTGGATCAGGAAATTCCGGTCGAGCATTTCCGTGCCGTCGCCGAAGTGATCTCCTACATCATGAAGCTGAAGGATGGCATTCAGACGAAATACGATCCCAAGGTCGAGACGGTCGAGGAATGACGGCGGTCGACGGATGATGCTGCCATGCCGCTGAGCTTTGCTTCGCTGATCGGATCGCCGCGTCGTCGCGCAGCCTGGCTGCTGGCCGAGGCAAGCCCGTTCGCGCGCGCCATCACCCGCGGCCATGAACTGCTCGCCGACAATACGGCATATCGCGCATTGGTGGCGCGTCTGGGCGACGAGGGCGGCTATGCGCCGGACAGGCTGCTGGGCCGCGAGATCGGTAACGCCGAGATCATTGCGCGCTTGCAGAGCCTGCTGCCGCTCGGCAGGGCCGTGCAGGAAGACATTTCGATCCATGCCGATGGCAGCGTGATCTCGCTGCGGGTCACTGCCATGCAGGCGCCCGGTTCGATCTCGGGCGGGCGCAACTGGGTGATCTGGGACATCCAGGAGGTGGCCGATAACGCCGCGGCACTGGTGGCCGTGCGACAGCAGCGCGACGAACTCGCCGCTTTCATCGACAACGCGCCGGTGGGTCTCTATTCGGTGGCGCCCGATGGACGCTTCCTGTTTGCCAACCGGACTTTCGCGGCCTGGCTCGGCTGTGTGCCGGAGCAGGTGGTGGGCAGCGATCTGCTGCTGGCCGACGTGCTGAGCCATGGCGAGGGACGCGAGAATGAGGCGATGACGCCGGACTGGCCGGGCGGCGAGGCGAAACTGCGACCGCTGTCCGGCGAAACCGGCAACCCCGATCCGGCCGCGGGTCTGCGTCTGGTCAGCGTCAGCCAGACCGTGGTGCCGGATGCCGACGGCAATCCGTTGCGCTACAGCGCCGTGGTGCACGATCTTGGTCTGGAACTACGCCAGCGCGGCACGCTGCGCCCGGTGGAAGCCGAGTTTCGTCGCTTTTTCGACCAGGCGCCGATCGGCATTCTGGTGCTCGATACCGCTGGCACGATCCGCGAGGCCAATGCCGCCTTTGCCCAGCTTTGCGGTCGCGACGACTGGCTCGGCCAGCGCCTTGCGGCGCTGGTACGCGAGGAAGATGCGCTGGCGCTGGCACGGCATCTGGTGGCGCTGCGGCGCGGCGAAATCTTCAGCCGCGCGCTGGAAGTGCGGCTCGCGGGTCCCCGAGAGCGCGTGGTCGAAGTCTTCGCTGCATCTTCCGCCGAACGCGAAGATGGCCAGTCGGCCCAGCTGGTCTATCTGGTCGATACGACAGACCAGCGCAGCCTGCAGACGCAGTTCCACCAGAGTCAGAAGATGCAGGCGGTCGGCCAGCTGGCTGGCGGGATTGCGCATGACTTCAACAATCTTCTCACGGCGATGATCGGCTTCTGCGATCTGCTGCTGCAGCGGCACCAGCCAGGCGATCAGTCCTTCGCCGACATCATGCAGATCAAGCAGAATGCCAGCCGCGCCGCCAATCTGGTACGACAGCTGCTGGCCTTCTCGCGGCAGCAGACTCTGGTGCCCAAAGTGCTGGATATCACCGACGTGCTGGCCGATCTGCGCAACCTGATCGGTCGCCTGATCGGCGAGACCATCACGCTCAAGATGGTGCACGGCCGCGATCTCGGTCTGGTCAAGGTGGACCAGGGCCAGTTTGAACAGGTGATCATCAATCTGGCGGTGAATGCGCGCGACGCCATGGCCGATGGCGGCGAGTTGAAGATTCGCACGCTCAATCATTCTGTCGCGCAGCCGACCGAACTGGGTACCGAGATCGTTCCCGCTGGCGATTATGTGCTGATCGAGGTAACGGATACCGGCCATGGCATTGCGCCGGAAAACATGGTGAAGATCTTCGATCCCTTCTTCACGACCAAGGCAGTGGGGGCGGGCACCGGGCTTGGCCTGTCGACGGTCTACGGCATCATCAAACAGACCGGCGGTTTCATTCATGTCGACAGCGCGCCGGGCGAGGGCGCCTGTTTCCGGCTTTACTTGCCGCGCCACAGCCCCAGCGGAGCAGAGCTTTCCGCGACCCGCGACGAGGTCCGGCCCGACAGCCGCGATCTCACCGGTCAGGGGCTTGTGCTTCTGGTGGAGGATGAGGATGCCGTGCGGGCCTTCGCCGCCCGAGCATTGCGCAACAAGGGCTACACGGTCATCGAAGCCGCCTCGGGCGAGCAGGCGCTTGCCCTGCCGCCTGACCAGCTCGACCGGGTCGAGCTGCTGATCTCCGACGTCGTGATGCCCAACCTGGACGGCCCCACCCTTGCTGCCCAGTTACGTAGCCGCCGGCCCGCCTTGAAAATCCTGTTTATCTCCGGTTACGCCGAGGACAGTTTGCGCAACAATATGGCGAAATCGGTCGATGTGAATTTTCTGCCGAAACCGTTCTCGCTCAGTCAGTTGGCCGGCAAGGTGAAGGAAGTCATGGATGGGGTTGCCTGAAAAACCGCCATTCTTTCCTCATGAAACCTCCGGTCGTATCGACCAGCTAAAAAGCGCCAAAGGCCGTACCCGGAATGATTGCGGGAATTTCTTGGGGATATCCGGAAATTCCTTAGTTTTTTCGCGAAATTAATGCGAAGATGCCAAGTGACAGAATCGTCGTAGGGTTGCGGCGAGCGCAGGCGCAATCCGATGCCAGTAGGGCGTCGGCTGACAGGGTTCGGGGATCTTCGTGGTGACGAGCGTCAGCTCATATTCGGCAGCGCAGATCGCGGGCCTGACGGCGACCGCAATCGACGGCCTGACCACGTCCGACATCCAGTCGCTCAAATCGACCCAGATCAGCGCGCTATCGCAAACCGCGATCGAATCGCTTGATGCCACGCAGATCGATGCGCTGCGCACCACGCAGATCAAGTCGTTGTCGACCGCCCAGATGGGCTATCTCACGACATCGCAGCTTGTCTTCGATGCTTCGCAGATCGCGGTACTTTCCAGCGCCCAGTTGCAGGCTCTCAGCACCACCAGCCTGAACTATCTCGACTCTGCGCAGATGCGCGGGCTCACCGGCAGCCAGATTCAGGCGCTGACGGCGACGCAGATTGCAGGGCTGCGCGCGACCGACATCGCAGAACTGAATTCCACCCAGATCAGGAACCTGTCCGCCGCCCAGATCGCGGCGCTGGAAACCACCGATCTGAACGCATTCCAGTCAACCCAGGTTCGGGCGCTGACGGCCACCCAGATCGGCGCGCTGTCGACCACGCAGATCAACGCGTTGACCACCGGCACGATCGGCAACCTCGACGTCACCCAGGCGCGCGGTCTCACGGTCCAGCAGATCGGCCGATTGAACGAAACCCAGGTCGGTGCGCTCAGCACCGCGGCGATTGGCGTCCTGTCGACCACGCAGTTGCGGGCCCTCAGCACCGCCAACCTGAATGCGCTGAGCACAACGCAGACACGCGCGCTCAAAGCCGGCCAGATTTCGGCGCTGACGGTGGCGCAGCTGACCGGTTTGCGCACCACCGACATAGCTGAATGGGGCTCCACCCAGCTAAAGGCGTTGAACGCCACTCAGCTTCAGGCGTTGAGCACGACCAACCTGAACGCACTGAGCACGGGGCAGATTCAGTCGCTGACGGGCAGTCAGTTTTCGGTCCTGACCACCGCACAGATTGCCGCGCTGGATGCCTCCGGCGCCAGAGAGCTAAGCACGACGCAGGTCAAGGCCCTGGCCCTGACCCAGATCAGGGCGCTGAGCACGACCAGTCTGAACGCACTGGATACGGCGCAGATTCAGGCGCTAGATGCCGGCCAGATCCGCGCGCTGACCACGACGCAGATCGCCGCGCTCAATGTCGCCGATGTCGGCGATCTGACCACGACTCAGATAAAGGCGCTCAGTTCGTCGCAACTGCGCGCCCTCAGCACCACCAATCTGAATGCGCTGAGTACCGCGCAGGCGCAGGCACTGGCCGCAAGCCAGATCGCCGCCCTGACCAAGACGCAGATCGCCTCGCTGGGTACCGGCGATATCCGCGACCTCACGACAACCCAGATCAAGGGGCTGACTGCAGAGCAGGTTGCAGCGCTCGAAACTACGGACCTGGGTGCGCTGAACATCGCCCAAACGCAGGCGCTGAGCTCAAGTCAGATCGGCGCGCTGACCACCACACAGATCGCAGCGCTGAGCACCACGCAGATCGGCGTGCTGAGCGCCGCGCAGGCAAAAGGCTTCACGGCCTCCCAGCTCGATCGGTTCACCACTACCCAGATCGGCGCCCTGAAGGGTTCGGCGCTGAGCGGTCTGACCGGCACGCAGCTGAAATCGCTGAGCACCACCAACCTGAACGCGCTGGATGCCACGCAGGTGCGCGCCTTGTCGGCGGCCCAGGTCAAAGTGCTGACCACGACTCAGATAGCGAATCTGAGCACCGCCGACATTGCGGAATTTACCACCACGCAGATCAAGGCGCTGACGGGCACGCAGCTTCGTTCCCTGACAACGACGAACCTGAATGCGCTCAACACCACCCAGGTGCAGGCGCTGTGGGGATCGCAGGTGGCCGCGCTGCAGGCAACCCAGATCGCCAGCCTGCGATCTGAAGACATCGGTGAGCTTGCGTCGACGCAGCTCAGGGCGCTGAACACCACGCTGCTGCAGTCCCTGACCACCACCAACCTGAACGCGCTGAGTGCGGGCCAGATCCAGTCGCTGCGCACGCCGCAGGTGTCGAGCCTGAGCAGCACGCAGATCGCCAGCTTGCGCACCGGCGACGTCAGCGAACTGACCACGACGCAAATCAAGGCGCTGACGCCGACCCAGATCCTGGCGTTGGGCACGACGAACCTGAATGCGCTTAACGCCGGCCAATCGCAGGCGCTGACAGCGCAGCAGATCAAGAGTCTGAGCACGACGCAGCTGTCCGGACTTGCGGCCGGCGATCTCGCCGACTTGACCACGACGCAGATCAAGGCGCTGACGACTACGCAACTGAGCGGACTGAGCACAACCAATCTGAATGCGCTCAATACTGCGCAGGCGCAGGTGCTGAATGTGCCGCAGATCAAGTCGCTGAGTACGTCGCAGATCAGAGATTTGCGAACCAGCGATTTCGCCGAATTTACCGTCACCCAGCTCAAGGCGCTGGCGAGTACACAGATCGCTGCGCTTGAGATCACGGATATCAATTCCCTGGGTGCAGACCGGGTGCAGGCCCTGACCGCACAGCAGCTCAAGGCGTTGACGTTGACCCAGTTGGGCGGCTTCGATGCCACCCGCGTCCAGGCCCTGACCACGCAGCAGCTCAAGGCGTTGACCACGGTGCAGCGCAATGCGCTGGGCGCCTCCGCCTATGCCAGCCTGAATACGACACAGATTCAGGCGCTGACCACCACGCAGATCGCCTCGCTGAACGAGGGGCAAGTCGCAAGTCTGACCACCACGGCGCTGTCGGCTTTCTCTTCCACGCAGTTGGGTGCCCTGACCACCACGGCGCTGAATGCGCTCAGCGTCACCCAGGTACAGGTCCTGACGCCGCAGCAGCTTGGCGGCCTCACCACAACCCAGATCGCCGGCCTGCGGTCCAGCGATCTCGGCGAACTGACCACCACGCAGATCGCCAGCCTGACCGCCACTCAGGTTGCGGCGCTTGAGCCGGTCGATCTGAGCGGTCTGACCACCGCACAGGCCGGAGCACTGACGGAAACCAATGCGGCTGGACTCGGCACGGCGGCGCTGGCGGCTCTGTCTGCCGCGCAGCTGGGCGCGTTGACCGCCACGGTCCTGAATGCGCTGAACACGACCCAGATCCGGGCGCTGACCACGAGTCAGATCGGCGCGCTGAGCCCGACGCAGATCGGCGCGCTCGATTCCGACGCAATCGGAGCCCTCACGACCACGCAGCTCAGGGCGCTGACAACAACGCAGATCGGCGCGCTGACCGCGACGCAGATCGGCGCGCTGTCGACGACTGCGATCGCCGCGCTCGCGACCACGCAGGTGGCCGCGCTGAGCACGACAAACCTGAATGCGCTGAATACCGCGCAGGCGCAGGCGCTGACCGCGACGCAGATCGGCGCCCTGACCACCACGCAGGTCGCTGGCCTGCAGGTCGGCGATATCGGTGAACTCAGCACCGCGCAGGTGCAGGCGCTGTCGGCCACCCAGGTTCAGGCGCTTGCAGACACGCAGGTCCAGTCTCTCAGCACGACGCAGATTGCCGGCCTGCGTGCCACAGATATTGCTGAATTCAGCACGGCCCAGATCCAGGCGCTGAGCACCCAGCAGATCGGGGCGCTCACCGTGACGCAGGCGGCCGGCCTGACGACAACGGCGCTGGCGGCGCTGACGCCCACGCAGATCGCGTCGCTCAGCACCTCGGCGCTAAATGCCCTGTCGAGTACGCAGGTGCAGGTCCTGTCGGCAGCCCAGGTCCAGGCATTGACCGCGACGCAGATCGACGGTCTGCGCAGCACGGATATTGCTGAACTGGGCGCGGCCCAGATCGGCGCGCTGACCGCCACGCAGATCGGCACGCTCGATGACGGCCAGGTCGGCGGCCTGACGACCACCGCTCTGAATGCCCTGGCGGGTACGCAGATCGCGGCGCTGACCACCGGCGCGCTGAATGCACTGACCACGTCGCAGGTCCAGTCGCTGTCGACGGCCCAGATCCAGGCGCTCACCGCCACGCAGCTCGAGAGCCTGCGCGCCGGCGACATCGGCGAATTGGGCGCCACGCAGATTCGCGCCCTGACCGCCACCCAGATCGCCAACCTGACCGAAACCCAGATTTCCGGCCTGACCACGACGGCCGTGGCGGCGCTGACGACAGAGCAGATCGCCGCGCTCAGCACCACGGCGCTGAATGCCTTCAATACGTCGCAGGCCCGGGCGCTGACCGCCGAGCAGGTCGCGGCGCTGACCACGACGCAGATCGACGGCCTGCGCAGCACCGATCTTGCCGAACTGGGCACGACCCAGATCGGCGCGCTGACGACCACGCAGATCGGCCAGTTCGATACCGATGATCTCAATACGCTCAGCACCTCGCAGGTGGCGGCGCTCAGCACCACGACTCTGAACGCGCTGTCGACGGCACAGACGCAGGCGCTGACCGGTGAACAGATCGCGGCGCTGACCACCACGCAGATCGCCGGATTGCGGACCGGGGATATCGGCGAGCTGGAGACCACGCAGGTCCGGTCGCTGTCCGCCGCGCAGGTGCAGGCCCTGACTCCGGATCAGATCGCGGCGCTGAGTGCGGCCCAGATCGGCGGCCTGCGCGCGGAAGATATCGGGGAATTCGGCACGACGCAGATCGGCGCGCTGACCACGACGCAGCTCGGCCTGCTGGATGAGACCCAGATCGCCGGCCTCACGACCGAGCAGATCGCGGCGCTGACCACCACGCAGATCGCGTCGCTCAGCACCACGGCGCTGAATGCCTTCAGCACCACACAGGCCCAGGCGCTGACCGGCGAACAGGTCGCGGCGCTGACCGGTACGCAGATCGCCGGCCTGCGCGCCACCGATATCGCCGAACTCGGTACGGCCCAGATCCGCGCGCTGACCGCGACGCAGATCGGTACGCTGAGCACAGGCCAGATCGGCGCGCTGGCCGAGACCGCCGTGGCAGCCCTGACCGGAACCCAGGTCGCAGCGCTCACGACCACGAATGTGAATGCCCTGGCCGCGACGCAGGTGCAGGCGCTGACCACGTCGCAGATCCAGGCCCTGTCGACCACGCAGATCGCCAATCTCGGCACTGGCGATATCGCCGAACTGGGTACCGCCCAGCTGCAGGCGCTGACCACGACGCAGATCGGCGTGCTGAGTGAAACTCAGGCCGGTGCGCTGAGCACCACGGCGCTGGCGGCGCTGTCCGGCACGCAGCTCGCGGCCCTGACCACCACCGCGCTGAATGCGCTGAATACGGACCAGATCCAGGCGCTGTCGGGCGATCAGATCGCCGCGCTGACCACGACGCAGATTTCCAGCCTGCGCAGCACGGATATCGGCGAACTGGATACCGACCAGGTCTCGGCGCTGACGGCGACGCAGTTGCAGGCGCTGGGCACCAATCTGAACGCTTTCGATACGACCCAGACGCAGGCGCTGACGGTCACGCAGATCGGCGCCCTGACCACGACGCAGATCGCCGGCCTGCGCGGTACCGATCTCGCCGAGCTGACCACCACGCAGCTCCGCGCGCTCACCGTCACGCAGATCGGGGTGCTGAGCGAAAGCCAGGTATCCGGCCTCGACACCACGGCGTTGACCGCGCTGGACGGGACGCAGATCGCCGCCCTGACCACCACCGCGCTGAATGCGCTGAATACGGACCAGATCCAGGCGCTGTCGGGCGATCAGATCGCCGCGCTGACCACGACGCAGATTTCCAGCCTGCGCAGTACGGATGTCGCCGAGCTCGATACCGACCAGGTTTCCGCGCTGACCGCGACGCAGCTGCAGGCGCTTGGTACCAGTAACCTGAACGCGCTGTCAGCCACCCAGGCCGGCGCGCTGACCGCCAGCCAGATCCAGGCGCTGACCACGACGCAGATCGCCGGCCTGCGCACCACAGATATTGCCGAACTGAGCGTCGAGCAGGTCGCGGCGCTGACCACGACGCAGATCCGCGCGCTCAGTACCACCAATCTGAACGCTTTCGACACCACGCAGGCGCAGGCGCTGACGACCGAGCAGGTCGGCGCTCTGACCACGCAGCAGGTTTCCGGCCTGCGCGGCACGGATATTGCTGAGCTGACGACCACACAGCTGCGCGCGCTGACCACCGCGCAGATCGGCGCGCTGTCCGAAGCGCAGGTCAGTGGCCTGAGCACCTCGGCTTTGTCGGCGCTAGCTGGCACGCAGATCGCGGCGCTCACCACCTCGGCGCTGAACGGCCTGTCGACCGCGCAGGTGCAGACGCTGTCGGCCGAGCAGGTTGGCGCGCTCACCACCACGCAGATCGCCAACCTGCGTACCACCGATATCGCCGAACTCGGCACCACGCAGGTGTCGGCCCTGACCGCCACGCAGCTGCGTGCGCTCAGTACCGCCAACCTGAATGCTCTGAGCACGACGCAGGCGCAGGCGCTGGATACCGCGCAGATCGCGGCGCTGACCACGACGCAGATCGCAGGGCTGCGCGCCACCGATATAGAAGAACTGACCACGGCGCAGGTGCAGGCGCTGACCACGCCGCAGATCGCCACGCTGAACGCGACTCAGGTCGGCGGGCTGAGCACGCAGGATATCGCAGCGCTGTCGACCGCGCAGGTGGCCGCATTCAGCACCACGGCGCTGAATGCCCTGACCACCAGCCAGACGCAGGCGCTGACCACCAGCCAGATCGCTGCGCTGACCACCAGCCAGATCGTCGGGCTGCGCAGCACCGAGATCGGCGAACTGACCGCCACGCAGATCGGTGCGCTGACCTCGGCGCAGGTACAGGCGCTTGGCACCGCCAATCTGCAGGCGCTGAACACGACGCAGACCCAGGCACTGGGCAGTACGCAGATCCAGGCGCTGACCACCACGCAGGTCGCCAGCCTGCGCACCACCGATATCGCTGAGCTGGCGACCAGCCAGATCGCGGCGCTGACCTCGGCGCAGGTGCAGGCGCTGGGCAGCCCCAACCTGAATGCCTTCACCACGACGCAGACCCAGGCGCTCGGCACCACGCAGATCCAGGCGCTGAGCACCACGCAGGTTGCGGGCCTGCGTAGCACCGATATCGACGAACTGACAACGACTCAGCTGGCTGCGCTCACCACCACGCAGATCGGCACGCTGAATGCCACCCAGGTCGGCGCGCTGACGCCGACCGATGTGGCGGCGCTGGGCACCACACAGATCGCCGCGCTGACCAGCACGTCGCTGAATGCCTTGAACGCCAACCAGGTTGCGGCACTGAGCACCAGCCAGATCCAGGCGCTGACCACCACCCAGATCGCCGGTCTGCGCACCACCGAGATCGGCGAGTTCAGCACCACACAGATTGCGGCGCTGACCACCGCACAGATCCAGGCGCTCAGCAGCATAAACCTGAACAGCTTCTCGACCGCGCAAGTCCAGGCGCTGGGCACGACGCAGGTGCAGGCGCTGACCACCACGCAGATTGCCGGCCTGCGCACCACCGATATCGCCGAACTGACCGCCACGCAGATCGGCGCACTGACGGCCACGCAGATTGCGGCGCTCAACACCAGCAACGTGCAGGCCCTGACCACCGCGCAGGTGCAGGCGCTGAATACGACGCAGGTGCAGGCGCTGACCACCACGCAGATTGCCGGCCTGCGCACCACCGATATCGCCGAACTGACCGCCACGCAGATCGGCGCACTGACGGCCACGCAGATTGCGGCGCTCAACACCAGCAACGTGCAGGCCCTGACCACCGCGCAGGTGCAGGCGCTGAATACGACGCAGGTGCAGGCGCTGACCACCACGCAGATTTCCAGCCTGCGGACCAGCGATATCGCCGAACTGGGCACCGCGCAGATCCGCGCGCTCACCGCCACCCAGTTGCAGGCCTTCAGTACCAGCAACCTGAATGCGCTCTCCACCACGCAGGTACAGGCGCTATCTTCGGGTCAGGTGGCGGCGCTCACCACCAGCCAGATTGCAGCGCTCGGGACCGGCGACATCCGCGAATTCGGCACCACGCAGATCGCAGCCCTCACCACGACGCAGATTGGCGCGCTCGGGACCGCGCAGATCGCGGCGCTGAACACCACGCAGGTCGCCGCGCTTGAAACCGTCGATCTGAATGCCTTCAGCACCACGCAGACGCAGGCGCTGAGCACGACGCAGATCCAGGCGCTGAGCACCACGCAGATCGGCGGCCTGCGCGCCACCGATATCGGCGAACTGACCACCGCGCAGGTCAAGGCGCTGAGCACGACGCAGATCCAGGCGCTGGGCACCACCAACTTCAATGCCCTGAATACGACCCAGGTGCAGGCGCTGGCCTCGTCGCAGATTGCCGCGCTGACCACGACGCAGATCGCCAGCCTGCGGACCACCGATACCGCAGAGTTCGCCGCCTCGCAGGTGGCGGCGCTGACCACGGCGCAGATTCAGGCGCTCGGCACCAGCAACTTCAATGCGCTGAACACCACGCAGGTGCGGGCGCTGACCTCGTCGCAGATCGCTGCGCTGACCACCACACAGATCGCCGGCCTGCGCACCACCGATATCGGCGAATTCGATGACGATCAGGTGCCGGCCTTCACGGCCGCGCAGTTGCAGGCGCTGAGCACCACCAACTTGAACGCCTTCGACCGCGACCAGATTCGCGAGCTGACCTCGTCGCAGATCGCCGCGCTGACCACCACGCAGATCGCCGGTCTGCGCACCACCGAGATCGACGAATTCGATGAGGATCAGGTGCCGGCCTTCACGGCCGCGCAGTTGCAGGCGCTCAGCACCACCAACCTGAACGCCCTCGACCGCGACCAGACGCGTGCGCTGACCTCGTCGCAGGTGCAGTCGCTCACCACGACGCAGATTTCGGGTCTGCGCGGCACCGATATCGATGAGTTGCGTCGCACCCAGCTGCAGGCCTTCACCACCAGCCAGATTGCGGCCATCTCGACGACCGCGATCTGGGGCCTGAGCAGCGGCGACATCCGCGATCTCAGCCCCGAGCAGGCCAACGCCTTCACCCAGGCGCAGGTCAACAGCTTCAGCTACTCGCAATATAACGCCTGGCTTCAGGCGCTCGACTAAAGCACTCCGACGCGTCTGACGCTCGAGTCGACCCGTTACCTCTGGGTGTATGGGCGGCGGATTTACGCCCTGATACAGCGAAATCGGGGTCGTTTTTCCGTTCATGCTGCCGGATTTTGGCGGCTGGAATGGCTGCAGAGGCGGACAGTCAGCCTGTCGGACGGGGAATCGCCAGCCGGCCGAACAGACCGGAACAGGCGGTCGATCTTATGAGAACGCCTGCGGAATATTCCATAAATATCAACGACCTATGGGGGTCTACATTTTTCGCTGGACAACAGCAACGATATGAGAACATATGGGGCCAGAACGGCGTATAATTGCAATTCACCGGCCCCCATGAAAGGATGCCCGCAAATGTCGTCCCCCTCACTTCGCGTCGTGGAAAAAGAGAACATGGACAAGGGTAAGGCTCTGGAAGCTGCGCTCTCGCAGATCGAGCGCAATTTCGGCAAGGGCTCGGTCATGAAGCTCGGCCAGCGCCAGAGCATGGAGATCGAGGCGATCTCGACCGGTTCGCTCGGCCTGGATATCGCGCTCGGCATCGGCGGCCTGCCGAAGGGCCGCATCGTCGAGGTCTACGGTCCGGAAAGCTCGGGCAAGACCACCATCGCGCTGCATGTCGTGGCCGAGGCCCAGAAGAAGGGCGGCACCTGCGCCTTCGTCGACGCCGAACATGCGCTCGACCCGTCCTATGCCCGCAAGCTCGGCGTGAATATCGAGGAGCTGCTGATCTCGCAGCCCGATACCGGTGAGCAGGCGCTGGAAATCGCCGACACGCTGGTGCGCTCCGGCGCCATCGACGTGCTGGTCATCGACTCGGTCGCCGCCCTGGTGCCGCAGGCCGAGCTCGAAGGCGAGATGGGCGATACCCATGTCGGCTTGCAGGCCCGCCTGATGAGCCAGGCCCTGCGCAAGCTGACCGCCTCGATTTCCAAGTCGAACTGCATGGTCATCTTCATCAACCAGATCCGCATGAAGATCGGCGTGATGTTCGGCAGCCCGGAAACCACCACCGGCGGCAATGCGCTCAAGTTCTATGCCTCGGTCCGCCTCGATATCCGCCGCATCGGCTCGATCAAGGTGCGCGACGAGGTGGTCGGCAACCAGACCCGCGTGAAGGTGGTGAAGAACAAGGTTTCGCCGCCGTTCAAGGTGGTCGATTTCGACATCATGTATGGCGAAGGCGTGTCCAAGACCGGCGAGCTGATCGACCTCGGCGTGAAGGCCAATGTGGTCGAGAAGTCGGGCTCCTGGCTCTCCTTCGACAGCCAGCGTATCGGCCAGGGCCGCGAGGCCGCCAAGACTTTCCTGCGTGAAAACCCCGAAGTTGCCGCGCGGATCGAGGCCGCGATCAAGGCCAATACCGGCCTGGTCGCCGCCGCCATCGATGCCGGCCCGGAAGCGGGTGGGGAAGACGACGCAGAGTAAACAGTTTCGCCCTGCTCATACGCCGGTAAACCACGGCGCCTGAGTTATTCTCCTCCATGGGCAAAGCCCCGGCAGCGGACCTCGCTGCCGGGGTTTTTTTTGGTCTATGATATGAGATTAGCCAAACACTAAGGCAGGTGTTGAATGCCGAGGTTGCCGGACTATCGTCACCCAGCTTTCCCAGAACCGCATGACCCCGACTGCACTATCTGGCGGTACATGGGTATTTCAAAGTTTGAAGATATAGTCCGAACGCGCTCTCTTTATATGTCGCGAGCCGACAGGCTTGGAGAAGCATTTGAAGGCTCTACCACTCCTGCTCATCTTGCCTACTGGCATGAAGTCGCGCGTAAAGCAGAAACGGAAGAAGCGCGTGCCAATGTCTTGAGAACCATAGAGAGACTTAGTGAGTTTACGCGCGGCATGCTTCCGAGTTGGTATGTCTCTTGTTGGCACATCAATCCCGTTGAAAACTACGCAATGTGGAAGCTGTATGCTCGTGATGAAGCACACAACGAAGCGATCGCAATTTCGTCAACATATAAGCTGCTTGGAGAAGTTTTGCCGGCTTTCATCCACATCGGATGTGTCCGGTACATAGACTTCAATAAGGAAAAGTACACAGACGAAAATCTCGCGCATCGGATCATGCATAAACGACATTTCTTCGAGTACGAAAAAGAATTGCGTGCTGTTGCGCAGCGAGTTGAACTCCCAGGCGGATTTGCTCAGCCCGACCCCGCCCATTTCTCAGACTACGGATATCGTCCGCCCATTGATCCATGCAAGCTAATCACTTCAGTTGTCGTTCATCCAGATGCAAGTGAAGAGTTCTTCCGAAGGGTAGCGAAACTCTGCGACTCACATCAGTTGCCCAGCCCGACCGTCTCCGGTCTCGCGGGAGTACCTGTGTATTAAGGGGGGCCACTGAAGGACTATCAATTCTACCTCGCCAGAGGGCCTCACTGCTGAGGGTTCCTTTTTGGGCTGGCGGCAGTAGGGGCGTTGCCTTCCGGCCGCCGGGCGTTATCTGGCAGGGGAGAAGTTCTCTCCTCCATGGAAGCCCGGCCCCGGACCTCGGCGCCGGGTTTTTTTGTCCCCCGGGACGACGCGGGCGGCCGGGCTTGATCCGGGCCGGCCGCACCCTAAATGTTCTGCTGCCGGGTTGATCGGCTAAGCCTCTGATCTGAAAGGGCTTAGCGACAGATAAGCCGGGAGAAGGGCGGGATAAGCCCGCCCTAAGCCGAAATAAGCATCGAATAAGCAAAAATAAGGTCGTTATAAGCCGGAATAAGCTCAGCAAAAGACCTGCCAGGGGCCCCCGGCACCGCCAGCTGGGTGGCGGCAATTCCCTATCCGACCAAGGACTTAACCGGTCGAGTGCTGGCTGGACAGGGACAGGGCGGACCGTTAAGACAGGTCTCTTGCCGGAGCCGCCCAGGCTCACGACAATCCGACCAGCAAATGACACTGGCGCCGCGGTCCTGCAGGTGGACCGAAGCGCCGCCGACCAGGGGTTGAAGTCCATGTCCTCCGCCAGCGACGTCCGCCAGGCCTTCCTCGACTACTTTGCCAAGAACGGGCATAGCGTCGTCGACTCGTCGCCGCTGGTGCCGCGCAACGACCCGACGCTGATGTTCACCAATGCGGGCATGGTGCAGTTCAAGAATGTCTTCACCGGTCAGGAGAAGCGCCCCTACACGCGTGCCGCCACCTCGCAGAAATGCGTGCGCGCCGGCGGCAAGCACAACGATCTCGACAATGTGGGCTACACCGCGCGGCATCACACCTTCTTCGAGATGCTCGGCAACTTCTCGTTTGGCGATTACTTCAAGGAAGAAGCGATCCCGCTGGCTTGGAACCTGATCACCAGGGATTACGGCCTGCCGAAAGAGAAGCTCTGGGTCACCGTCTATCACGACGACGACCAGGCGCATGGCATCTGGAAAAAGATCGGCGTGCCGGAAGACCGCATCGTGCGCATCGCCACGTCGGACAATTTCTGGGCCATGGGCGATACCGGCCCCTGCGGTCCCTGCTCGGAAATCTTCTACGACCACGGCGACAAGATCTGGGGCGGCCCGCCGGGTACGCCGGAAGCCGATGGCGACCGCTATATCGAGATCTGGAATCTCGTCTTCATGCAGTTCGAGCAGGTGACGAAGGAGCAGCGCATCTCGCTGCCCAAGCCCTCCATCGATACCGGCATGGGCCTGGAGCGCATCACCGCCGTGCTGCAGGGCAAGCACGACAATTACGACATCGACCTGATGCGCGCGCTGATCGAGGCGTCCGCCGATGCTTCCGGCACCGATCCGGATGGCCCGCATAAGGTGAGCCATCGTGTGGTGGCCGACCATCTGCGTTCGTCGTGCTTCCTGATCGCCGATGGCGTGTTGCCGTCGAACGAGGGTCGCGGCTATGTGCTGCGCCGTATCATGCGCCGCGCCATGCGCCATGCCCAGCTGATGGGCTGCAAGGATCCGCTGATGCACCGTCTGGTGCCGACGCTGGTCTCGGAAATGGGTCGCGCCTATCCCGAACTCGGCCGCGCCGAGGCGCTGATCGCCGAAACGCTGAAGCTGGAAGAAACCCGCTTCAAGCAGACGCTGGATCGCGGCCTCAAGCTGCTCGACGAAGCCACCGCCAGCATGAGCAAGGGCGACATGCTGCCGGGCGAGACTGCCTTCAAGCTCTACGACACATACGGTTTCCCGCTCGACCTGACGCAGGATGCGCTGCGTCCGCGCGGTATCAACGTCAATCTCGACGGCTTCCAGTCCGCCATGGCGGCGCAGAAGGCCGAGGCGCGCAAGGCCTGGGCCGGTTCGGGCGAAGCCGCGACCGAGAAGGTCTGGTTCGAGATCAAGGAAGACAAGGGCGCCACCGAATTCCTCGGCTACGACACGCAGTCGGCCGAAGGCCGCATCGATGCCATCGTGGTCGGCGGCCAGCCGGTCAACGAAGCGAAGACCGGCGCCGAAGTTGCCGTCGTGCTGAACCAGACGCCGTTCTACGGCGAGTCCGGCGGCCAGCAGGGCGACAGTGGCGTGATCACCACTGCCGGCGGTGCGAAGGTCGAAATTTCGGATACGCAGAAGAAGCTCGGCGCGCTGCATGCGCATCTGGGCAAGGTGGTCGAAGGCACGCTGAAGGTCGACGACATGGCGATCCTCACCGTCGATGCCACGCGCCGTTCGGCGATTGCCTCAAACCACTCGGCCACGCATCTGCTGCATGCAGCACTTCGCCGCAAGCTGGGCGATCATGTCACGCAGAAGGGCTCGCTGGTGTCGCCGGACCGTTTCCGCTTCGATATCAGCCATCCGAAAGCGATTTCGGCCGCCGAGATGCAGGCGGTCGAGGCCGAGGTCAACGAGATGATCCGGCAGAACGATGCCGTCACCACGCGGCTGATGACGCCGGATGAGGCGATTGCCGCCGGCGCCATGGCGCTGTTCGGCGAGAAATACGGCGACGAGGTGCGCGTGCTCTCGATGGGCAAGCTGGAGGACGGCAAGGATTATTCAGTCGAACTCTGCGGCGGCACGCATGTGAAGCGCACCGGCGATATCGCGCTGTTCAAGATCGTGGGCGAGGGCGCGGTCGCGGCCGGCGTGCGCCGTGTCGAGGCGCTGACCGGCGAGGCGGCGCGCAGCTACTTTGCCGAACAGGAAGAGACGCTGCGTGCGGCGGCCGATGCGCTCAAGGCGCAGCCGAAGGAAGTGCCGCAGCGCATCGCCGCGCTGATCGAAGAGCGCCGCAAGCTGGAACGCGAACTCTCCGAGCTGCGCAAGCAGCTCGCCACCGGCGGTGGTTCGGGCGGGCCCCAGGTCAAGGATGTGAACGGCGTGAAATACGCCGCCCGCAAGCTGGATGGCGTGCCGGCCAAGGACCTGCGCGGCATGGTCGATGCGATGAAGAAGGAGATCGGCTCCGGCGTCGTCGCGCTCACCTCGGTGGCGGATGGCAAGGTGTCGGTCGTGGTCGGCGTGTCGAACGACCTCACCGCCAGGATCAATGCCGCCGAGCTGGTCAAGATCGCCACGCCGCTGATCGGCGGTCAAGGCGGCGGCGGTCGGCCCGATTTCGCCCAGGGCGGCGGTGCCGATCCGGCCGGCGCCGAAAAGGCGCTCGACGCGATTGCCGCAGAGATCGGCAAGGCGGCTTGAGGTAGCACTCTTCTCGTCGTTCCCGCGAAAGCGGGAACCCAGTCGGGCCGTTGTTCTGGATCCCCGCTTTCGCGGGGATGACGATGACAGTGGAGACGCGAAGCAAAAGAAAAGGCCGCGTCATCGACGCGGCCTTTCTCGTTCCGGCGAGGGAGCCGGCAGCTTACGCCGCCAGCGCCTTCTTCAGGTTCTCGTCGATCTTGTCGAGGAACTTCTGGGTCGTCAGCCAGGGCTGGTCCTTCGAGATCAGGATCGCGAGATCCTTGGTCATGAAGCCGGCTTCCACGGTGGAGATGCAGACCTTCTCCAGCGTATGGGCGAACTTGTCGAGTTCCGGGTTGTTGTCCAGCTTGGCGCGATGCATCAGGCCGCGCGTCCAGGCGAAGATCGAGGCAATCGGGTTGGTCGAGGTCTCGCGACCGGCCTGGTGCTCGCGATAGTGACGCGTCACCGTGCCATGGGCGGCTTCGGCTTCGACGGTCTTGCCATCGGGAGTCATCAACACGGAGGTCATCAGACCCAGCGAGCCGTAACCCTGCGCCACCACGTCGGACTGCACGTCGCCGTCGTAGTTCTTGCAGGCCCAGACGAACTTGCCCGACCACTTGATCGCGCAGGCGACCATGTCGTCGATCAGGCGGTGTTCGTAGGTGATGCCGGCAGCCTTGAACTTGTCGGCGAACTCCTTCTCGAACACGTCCTCGAACAGGTCCTTGAAGCGGCCGTCATAGGCCTTGAGGATCGTGTTCTTGGTCGACAGGTACAGCGGCCAGCCGCGCACCAGCGAGTAGTTCATGCTGGAACGGGCGAAGTCGCGGATCGAGTCATCCAAGTTGTACATCGCCATGGCGACGCCCGAACCCGGCGACTTGAAGACTTCCTTCTCGATCACCTGGCCGTCTTCGCCGACGAACTTGATGGTCAGCGTGCCCTTGCCGGGGAAGCGGAAGTCGGTGGCGCGATACTGGTCGCCGAAGGCATGGCGGCCGACCACGATGGGATCGGTCCAGTGCGGCACCAGGCGCGGCACGTTGCGGCAGATGATCGGCTCGCGGAAGATCGTGCCGCCGATGATGTTGCGGATCGTGCCGTTCGGCGACTTCCACATTTCCTTCAGCTTGAACTCGGTCACGCGCTGTTCGTCCGGCGTGATCGTGGCGCATTTCACGCCGACGCCATGCTTCAGGATCGCATGGGCGCTGTCGATGGTGACCTGGTCGTTGGTCTTGTCGCGGTATTCGACGCCGAGATCGTAGTAGAGCAGATCCACATCCAGATACGGCAGGATCAGCTTCTCCTTGATGAACTTCCAGATGATGCGGGTCATCTCGTCGCCGTCGAGCTCGACGACCGGATTTTTGACCTTGATCTTCGCCATAAAAGGCTCCCTCCACAGGCTCGGGTTTACGGACTTACGATGGCCGGGACCCTAGCAAACAGGGCAGGGGCGGAGAAGCCTTAACGGCCCGCCGGGCGGGTGGATTTAAACTTTAGCCGGGGCGAGAAAAGGTCAATCCAGGCCGTGCAGCCGGGAGGGATCAGATCTTGCTGGTGCGCGGGGCGTGTTCCGGCGGCGGCTCGGCCAGCAGGGCGGCGATCACCGCTTCGGCATCCTCCACCACCGTATACAGCGTGGTGGCGGTGCGGCGGGCAAAGCCGCGCTCGATGACGGTTTCGATCAGCGCCATCAGCGGATGCCAGTAGTCTTCGGTATTCACCACGATGACCGGCTTGTCGTGCAGCTTGAGCTGCCGCCAGGTGATGATCTCGAAGAATTCGTCCAGCGTGCCCAGCCCGCCGGGCAGGGCGATGAAGGCATCCGACATCTCGACCATCATGCGCTTGCGCGTATGCATGCTGTCGACGACATGCAGTTCGGTCAGGCCGGTATGGCCGACTTCCCAGTCATGCAGGTGGTTGGGGATGATGCCGACGACTTCGCCGCCGCCCTTCATGACGGCATCGGCCACCACGCCCATCAGGCCGATCCGGCCGCCGCCATAGATCAGGCGGATGCCGTTCTCGGCCAGCCGCTGGCCGAGGATCTGGGCCTGGGCGGTATAGACGTTGCTCTCGCCGAGGCTCGAGCCGCAATAGACGCAGACGGAGCGAATGGCGCTCATCGACAAATCCGGGAAAGGTCGGGCGGGGTTTCTTTTGGGTGGGGATGCGTAACCGATTCCGCCCAGCGATGCCAGCGAAATTGGCCCAAAAAGTGGCGGGTTCCGCAGGGAAACCACGGGGTTTAAATTTTTCGTGAGGCGGCAAGGACTTGTCGTTCATTCCAGCGCCGCAGGTATAGAGTGAATCGCCCGTTCCAGCAGACGGGTCTCAACGAGGGGATAAACAAGAATGGCTACTTGGCATAAGGCGATCCTGGCGGCAGCGCTGGGCCTCGCGATGGTGTCGGTCGGCGACTACGCCGTCGCCCAGTCGGCAGACGACGCGATCAAAGCCCGCAAGGACGGTTTCCAGGTGTTCCGCGTTTCGGCGGGCGCCATCAAGAAGGTGGTCGACGACAATAGCGCGCCGTCGGGCGCCGTTGCGGCAGCCGAGGCGATTGCCCAGCAGGCGGCCAAGCAGCTGCAGCATTTCCCGGCCGGCTCCGACAAGGGCAACACCAAGGCCAAGCCGGAAATCTGGACCAACTGGGCGCAGTTCGAAGCGGCCATGAAGGATCTCGAAGCCAAGGCGACGGCCGTGGCCACGGCCGGCAAGGCGGGTGATGCAGCCGCGCTGAAGACGGCCTTCGGCGCCATGGGCGGGGCCTGCGGCACCTGCCACAAGCAGTTCCGCGCCGACTAACCGGCAAACGGATCGCATGCGAAAAAGGCGCGGCTCGGTCCGCGCCTTTTTTATTCCCCGCGCCTTTATTTGACGAGCGCGATGCCGCCGAAGACCACGGCGGCACAGATGGCCAGGATCGCCAGCGCCAGCAACGGATGGCCGCCGCGGCCGGCATCGGCAGAGGTTGGCGCAACCTTGCGGCCGGTCACCATGGGGCTGACCAGGTCGTTCTGCTTCACGACCAGATAGAACAGATTGGCCAGCAGATGCAGGCCGATCACGCCGAGCAGAATCCAGATCGTGCGGCGATGGATGGTGCTGAGCAGCGCGGCCGTGTCGCTCGAGACTTTGGAAAACAGCGGGCCGTCGGAGAAAATGTCATCGCTGGTGAACAATCCCGAGCCGGCCTGCACTGCGAGCAGCAGCAGCATGGCGAGCACGGCCCAGCCGCCGACCGGATTGTGGCCGACATATTGCGGCCCGGGCCGGCCGAATAGTGTGCCAAGGTAGCGCAGGCCGGCCAGCGGCCCGGCAACGAAATCGGCGAAGCGGGCATAGCGGTTGCCGGTAAAGCCCCAGACGAGGCGGAACAGGACCAGCGTCAGTACGGCCTGGCCCAGCGTCATGTGCAGGTCCAGCTTGCCGGTCCAACCCGTCAACAGCATGGCGACCACCAGCGCGGCGAGGGTCCAATGGAATAGCCGGGTCGGCAGGTCCCAGACTGTGATCTTGGCCGTAACAGGGGCTGAACCAGAGGCGGTACCGGGCGTTTCTGTGGTCATGATCTGGCTTTCAGGAGCTTTTGCGGTGCAATCGTAAGGATTTGCAAATGCTGGGCAAGTTAGAGGTGTTGCGGGTCGGGGGGTGAGGACTTAATCTCTCGTATCGTTCACAATTTAGATAACCGGGACAATCGGGTGCGCGGAAGTCGTTTCTTCTTTATCCTTCTTGCTGCAGCGGTCCTGGGTATCCTGGCCGTGATCTTCTTCGGAGCCGACCCTGAAAAGCGGGGCATGACGCCGACGGCGAATATCCCGCCGCCGCCGCCCGTGCCCAGCGCGCCGGCCGCACCGGCGCCGGACAGCGTGGCCAAGGCGCCGCCCAGCTTCGATGTCGTGCGCATCAGCCGCAACTGCACTTCCGTGTTCGCCGGCCGCGCGATGGCCGGCTCGGTCGTGGTGGTGAAGACCGGCCAGCGCGAACTTGGCCGGGTGACGGCCGATACGCGCGGGGAATGGGTGCTGGTGCCCGATCTGCCGCTGGAACGCGGCAATCAGGAATTCACGCTGGAATCGCAGATGCAGGGGCAGGAGCCGATCCGCGCCGAGGCTTCTGTCGTTGCGGTGGTGCCTGAATGCCAGCCGGGCGAGGGTGGCGAGCAGGCGATTGCCGTGCTCACGCCGCTGAAAGGGGCGAGCCGCCTGCTGCAGCGACCCGATGGTCCTCTCGATCCGGCCCGCAAGGGTCTGGCGCTGGACGCCATCGAATACGACCAGGCCGGCAATCTGATCCTGTCGGGCCGCGCCCAGCCGGGCTCGACCGTGCAGGTCTATCTGAACAACGAGCCGATCGGTGTCGCCACCGCCGACGACAAGGGTACCTGGCGCCTGCGGCCCGACAAGGCCGTCGATCCGGGCATCTACTCCCTGCGCGTCGATCAGGTCGAACAGGCCGGCGGCAGGGTGGCCTCGCGACTGGAAATGCCGTTCAGCCGCGCCCGGCCAGAGGACATCCAGTTCGATGCCAGCGGCAACAGCATCATCGTGCAGCCCGGCAACAGCCTGTGGCGTATCGCGCGCCAGATTTACGGCCAGGGTCCGCGCTATACCGAGATCTACAAGGCCAACCAGGCCAAGATCACCGACCCCGACCTGATTTATCCCGGCCAGGTTTTCGCGGTGCCCGGCCAGGGGAACGCGCCCCGCGGCAACCAGCCCCAGCCGCCCCGAGCGAACTGACCCATCCGGCCGGTTCCCTGTGCTGGGGACCGGCCGTTTTCCTTCCTGATCGCAGTCGTCCCTTACCGCGCCGTCCCCGGCGCGCTACACTCGGGCCATGATCGTCAACTTCTATTGCGCCGGCTGGGCCGTCCGCGAGGCTGCGAAGCCCGCCAGGCGCGAGGACCAATTCTGTGAGCATGGATTCTTCCGTTTCCCGGCCGGGCGCCGGCGCGGCCGGAGCGGCGTCTGCGTCTGACCCCGCGCCGGTTTTTGCCGCCATCGACCTCGGCACCAACAACTGCCGCCTGCTGATCGCGCGGCCCCTGCGCGACCGCCACGGCCGCAACGGCTTCCGGGTGATCGAAGCCTTTTCCCGCATCGTGCGACTGGGCGAGGGACTGAGCGTCTCCGGCCGGCTGTCGGATGCCGCGATGGCGCGTACCATCGAAGCACTGAAGATCTGTTCCGAAAAGATGGCGCGGCGCAGCGTGTCGTCGGCGCGCGCGGTCGCCACCGAGGCCTGCCGCCGTGCCGCCAACGGCGCGGAATTCCTGCATGATGTGAAGGCCGCCACCGGCATCAGCCTCGACATCATCTCCACTGCCGAGGAAGCCCGACTGGCGCTGACCGGCTGTGCGCCGTTGCTGGAGCCGCCGCATCGCGAGGCCATCGTGTTCGATATCGGCGGCGGTTCGACGGAAATCCTCTGGGCGAAGCTGCTCGGCGGTGGCCGCACCGATGTGATCGACTGGATCTCGCTGCCCTTTGGCGTGGTCAACCTGACCGAGCGCTTCGGACCCGGCGACTCCCAGAGCGGCAGCTATACGCAGATGATCGACCTGGTGGCCGACGCGCTGCGTCCGTTCGAGGAAAAGCACGGGCTGTCGCAAAAACTGCAGTCGGGGCAGATCCAGGTACTCGGCACCTCGGGCACCGTCACCACGCTGGCCGGTGTGCACCTCAACCTGCCGCGTTACGAACGCCGCTATGTCGACGGCTGCTGGCTGGAATTTCCCACCGTGATCGAACAGTCGCGGCGCCTGGCGTCGATCAGCGTCCCGGAGCGGGCATTGCACCCCTGCATCGGCGAGGAGCGCGCCGATCTGGTGGTGGCAGGCTGTGCGATCCTGGAGGCGCTGTACCGTTTCTGGCCGGCGACGCGGCTGCGCGTGGCGGATCGCGGCGTGCGCGAAGGCGTGCTGGTCGAATTAATGGGCCAGCGCCGACAGACGAATGGCGGAGACCGGCGATGACCCAGCCACCGCGTAAAACCGGAGCGCCGCGCAAGGCCGGCGCCAAAGTGCGGGTGAAAACCGCGCGCGGCCGCACGGTCGGCCAGGCGAAATGGCTGCGGCGCCAGCTCAACGATCCGTATGTGGCCGCCGCCAAGACGGAAGGCTGGCGCAGCCGCGCCGCTTACAAGCTGATCGAACTGGATGACAAATTTAAACTGCTCAAGCCAGGCATGCGGGTGGTCGATCTCGGCGCCGCACCGGGCGGCTGGACGCAGGTGGCGGTCAAGCGCGTGAAGGCCGGCGAGGGCGAGAAGGGGCGTGGCTTCGTGCTCGGCGTCGACATCAACCCGGTCGATCCCATCGTCGGCGCCACGCTGATGCAGCAGGATTTCCTCGCCGAGGGCGCCGATGCGAAAATTATCGAGGCGCTGGGCGGCAAGGCCGATCTGGTGCTTTCTGATATGGCAGCTCCGGCAACCGGGCATCGCCAGACCGACCATATCCGCATCATGCTGCTCTGCGAGCTGGCGCTGGATTTTGCCCTGCGCGTGCTCAATCCCGGCGGCGTTTTCCTGGCCAAAGTGCTGCGCGGCGGCACGGAAAACGAGCTGCTCGCCACCATGAAGCGCGACTTCAGGACCGTGCGGCACGTCAAACCGCCGGCCTCGCGGTCGGATTCGGCCGAGAGTTATGTGATCGCCACCGGCTTCCGCGGGTAACCGACGGGAATCCCAGCTTTTCTTGAGGCTGGACCGACCGAGACAGACGGTCTATATCCTGCCCGGCAAGGATACCCCTCCCAGTCAGGAGCCTGCCTTGCCAATGACCGCGCCGGAGCATTCCGAGCCTGCGGTGGACCCGGCATACCTTGCCGCCACCCCCTTCATCGACAGCGATCATGCGGCCGTGCGCGCCCTGGCGCGCCAGGCTGTGGGGGATGAGACGGACACCAAGGCCAAGGCAATCAGGCTGTATTATGCGATCCGTGACCGCTTCCTCTACGATCCCTACAGCGTCGAAGTTAGCCAGGACGGCCTGCGCGCCTCGGGCGTGATCGAACGCGGCAAGGGCTTCTGCGTCAACAAGGCGATCCTGCTGGCCGCCGTGGCGCGCGCCGAGGGCATTCCGGCCCGCATTGGTCTGGCTGATGTGAAGAACCATCTGGCCACCGAACGCCTGCGCCAGCAGATGGGCACCGATATTTTCTATTTCCATGGCTTCACCGAGCTCTATATCGACGGCAAATGGGTGAAGGCCACGCCGGCCTTCAATCTCGAACTCTGCGAGAAGTTCCGCGTGCTGCCGCTGGAGTTCGACGGCGAGACGGACTCGATCTTCCATCCCTTCGATGCCGATAACCGCCGCCATATGGAATACGTCGCCGATCGCGGCAGCTTCGCTGACATGCCGTTTGCCGAATGGCGCGCGGCGATGCTGAAACACTACCCCTATCTGATGACCGAGAAGCGTGCAGGCGGCGATTTCGCCGCCGAAGCCGCACAAGAAGCCAGCAACGCACCCCAGAACAAGACGCCGTAAGGAGCCACCCGATGCAGTTCCGTGAAGCCTATACATTCGATGACGTGCTGCTCGAGCCGGCGGCCTCCAGCGTGCTGCCGACCGAGGTCGAGACCCGCACGCGTATCACGCGCAGCATCGAACTCGGCATTCCGCTGATCTCCGCGGCGATGGACACCGTGACCGAAGCCAAGATGGCGATTGCCATGGCGCAGGCCGGCGGCATCGGCGTGCTGCACAAGAACATGACCATCGAGGAACAGGCTCGTGAGGTCACTGCCGTCAAGAAATTCGAAAGCGGCATGGTGGTGAACCCGCTGACCATCGAGCCGAATGCCACGCTGGCCGATGCGCTGGCGCTGATGGAACGTTACGGCATCCACGGCATTCCGGTCACAGAGGGACAGGGTGGCAAGCTGGTCGGTATCCTGACCAACCGCGATGTGCGTTTCGCCAGCAACATGCAGCAGCCGGTGCATGAGCTGATGACCAAGGATCGCCTGATCACCGTGCGCGAGGGCGTCTCCAGCGCCGAGGCCAAGAAGCTGCTGCACCAGCATCGTATCGAAAAGCTGCTAGTGGTGGATGGCGACTATCGCTGCGTCGGCCTGATCACGGTGAAGGATATCGAAAAGGCCCGCCTGCATCCGAATGCCAGCAAGGACGAGCAGGGTCGCCTGCGCTGCGCCGCCGCCGTCTCGACCGGCGCCGACGGCCTGGAACGCGCCCAGGCGCTGATCGCCGCCGGCGTCGACATCGTGATCGTCGACACCGCACATGGCCATTCCAGCCGCGTGCTGGAGACGATTGCTGCGATCAAGAAGCGCTCGAACCAGACTCAGGTGATCGGCGGCAATGTCGCGACATCCGAGGGCACCAAGGCGCTGATCGATGCCGGCGTGGATGCCGTGAAGGTCGGGATCGGTCCGGGCTCGATCTGCACCACGCGCATCGTCGCCGGTGTCGGCGTGCCGCAGCTCACGGCCGTGGCCGATGCCGTGGCCGTCGCCAACAAGGCCGGTGTGCCGGTGATCGCCGATGGCGGCATCAAATTCTCGGGCGATCTGGCCAAGGCGATTGCCGCCGGCGCCAGTGCCTGCATGATCGGCTCGCTGCTGGCCGGCACCGACGAGGCGCCCGGCGAGGTCTTCCTTTATCAGGGCCGTTCGTACAAATCCTATCGCGGCATGGGTTCGCTCGGCGCCATGGGGCGCGGCTCGGCCGACCGTTACTTCCAGCAGGAAGTCGGTGACAAGCTGAAGCTGGTGCCGGAAGGCATCGAGGGCCGCGTCGCCTACAAGGGCCCGGTGGGCACCATCGTGCATCAGCTGGTCGGCGGCCTGCGCGCCGCCATGGGCTATACCGGCAATGCGACGCTGGAGCAGATGCGCACCAACTGCCGCTTCCTGCGCATCACCTCGGCCGGCCTGCGCGAAAGCCATGTGCATGACGTGGCGATCACCCGCGAAGCGCCGAACTACCGGCAGGAGTCGTAACGCACCATGACCCCTGCGGCGCGGCTCGCCGCCAGCATCGAGATCATCGCCGAGATTTTACAGCGCGCCGCTGCCGCCGACCGTGTGGTCACCGAATGGCAGCGGCGCAGCCGTTTTGCCGGTGCCAAGGACCGGCGCGCGATCACCGACAGCGTCTATGCCGTGCTGCGCGAGCAGGGCATGCGGCGCTGGCGCGTGGCACAGACTGGCGCCGAACTGACGCCGCGTCTGCTGGTTTTCGCCGATGCCGCCACTCCGCTGCATGTCTGGCGCGATCTCTGCGGCAGCGGGCCTTACGCGCCGCCGGCGCTGGAAGAGACCGAAATCGCCGCGCTGTCGCAACTGCCCAGCGATGAGGATGCGCCGCTCTGGGCGCGCGCCAACCTGCCGCCGGAAGTGGCCGAGATGGTGCAGGCCGCCTTCGGTGCCGATACCGAGATGGAACTGGCGGCACTGAACGGTCGCGCGCCGCTGGATTTGCGGGTCAATACCCTGCAGGGCAATCGCGAGATGGTGCTGGAGCAGCTGCGTGCCGATGGCATCGCCGCGGCCTTCACACCGATGTCGCCGCTCGGCATCCGCATCCCCGAGCGCGTGCGGCTGGATATGAATTCTTTATATCGCGACGGGTTGATCGAGCCGCAGGACGAGGCCGCGCAACTTGCCGGGCTGCTGGTCGATGCACGGCCGGATGAGACAGTCGTCGATCTCTGCGCTGGCGCCGGCGGCAAGACGCTTTTGTTGGCAGCCGCCATGCGCAATCAGGGCGTGTTGCATGCCTGTGACAACGATCCGCGCCGGCTGGCGCGCCTCTCACCGAGACTTGAACGCGCGCATGCTCGCAACATCGTGATCCGCGACGCCGATGCGATGCCGGATCTGCTGCGCGAGCTGGACGGCAAGGCGGATCGCGTGCTGCTGGATGTGCCCTGCTCGGGCAGCGGCACCTGGCGGCGCAATCCGGAAGCGCGCTGGCGCTACGATCCTGCCTCGCTGGACGAGGTGCTGCGCCGGCAGCGCGGACTGCTGAACGATGGCGCGAAGCTGGTTCGCCCAGGTGGGCGACTTGTCTATGCCACCTGTTCGATCCTGCCTGCCGAGAATGGCGACCAGGCGGACTGGTTCCTGGCGCATCACGCCGAGTTTACGGCGCTGCCGCTGGCCGAGGCCTGGCCGCCGGGTGTAACCGATCAGCGTATCCGGTCGGGCAATCGCCTGGTGCTGACGCCATACCGGCATGGCACCGACGGTTTCTTCGCCGCCGCTTTCGTGAGGCGGCCATGATCGGAGGGCAACATCATAAGGAGCTTCCCGATGTCGCGTCTCGCATTGATCTTCGCCCTGACCCTGCTGGTTGCGCCGGCCGTGAACTCTGCCTGGGCGGCCGGCGGCAGCGATCCCGCACCGGCGCGCGCGCCGGTCGATCCGAACTTCACCGAAGGGCGGAAAGCCATCGACGCCAAGGACTGGGCGCGTGCCATTCCGCTGTTCCAGCAGGTGGTGGCGAAGGACGACAAGAATGCCGATGCCTTCAACTGGCTCGGCTATGCCTTCCGCAACCAGGGCAACTACGAACAGTCCTTTGCCAGCTACACCAAGGCGCTGGCGATCGATCCGCGGCATCGCGGCGCGCACGAATATATCGGCGAGGCCTATCTCAAGGTGAACAACCTGGAAAAGGCGGAAGAGCATCTGAAGCGGCTCGACAGCCTTTGCACCTTCGGTTGCGCCGAATATACCGAGCTGAAGGGCAAGATCGCCGCCTACAAGGCCGCCAAACCGAGCTGAATCCGGCCGGCCACGCCCGTCGCGGGGGTGGCCCGGCAGCGGCCGTCCGGCCTATAATGGCGGGTATCCACGGAGTCTTTTCCACGGAGCCCCGCCATGGCTGACCTGCGTCATTCCACCCGCATTTTCACTGCCGTTTTCGCCCTGCTGGCCGGCCTCGCGCTCGCCATGCCGCAGGCTGCCTTCGCGATGGGCAGCAACGATCCTTCCGCCGGCATGCCCAAGGCGGCCGACCCCAATTTCGCCGAAGGCAAGAACGCCATCGACGCCAAGGACTGGCCGAAGGCCGTCGACCTGTTCCAGAAGGTGGTGGCGAAGGACGAGAAGAATGCCGATGCCTTCAACTGGCTCGGTTATGCCCTGCGCAACCAGGGCGACTATCCCAAGGCCTTTGCCGCCTATGAAAAGGCGCTCAGCCTCGATCCGCGCCACAAGGGCGCGCATGAATATATCGGCGAGGCCTATCTGAAGACCGGCAATCTTGCCAAGGCCGAGGAACACCTCAAGCGCCTCGACAGCATCTGCACCTTCGGCTGCGCCGAACTGACAGAACTGAAAGCCAAGATCGCGGCCTACAAGGCCGCCAAACCCAGCTAACTTTTCACGACACAGGAGTTCGGGAACGCCGATGGCGGAGCGCATTCTTATTATCGATTTCGGATCGCAGGTGACCCAGCTGATCGCCCGCCGCGTGCGCGAGGCCGGCGTGTATTGCGAGATCGTTCCGTTTCAGAAGGCGGAAAGCGCGCTTGTCATCGACAGCGACCACGGCAAGCTGAAGGGCATCATTTTCTCCGGCGGTCCGGCCTCGACCACGGAAGAGTTTTCGCCGCGCGCACCGCAGAAGGCCTTCGATCTCGGCCTGCCGATCTTCGGCATCTGCTACGGCGAGCAGACCATCTGCATGCAGCAGGGCGGCAGCGTCGAGACCGGGCATCATCGCGAATTCGGCCGTGCCTTCCTCGAGATCAAGGACGATTGCGGGCTGTTCGACGGCGTCTGGGCAAAGGGCGAGAAGCACCAGGTCTGGATGAGCCACGGCGACAAGATCACCAAGATCCCCGACGGCTTCCGCGTTGTCGGCGTCAGCGACGGCTCGCCCTATGCCGCCATCGCCAATGACGACCGCAAGATCTACGCCGTGCAGTTCCACCCCGAAGTGATGCACACACTGGACGGCGCCAAGCTGCTGCACAATTTCGTGCGCAAGGTGGCGGGCTGCTCCGGCGAGTGGACCATGAAGGGGTTCCGTGCCGAGGCCATCGCCAAAATTCGCGAACAGGTCGGCAAGGGCCGCGTGATCTGCGGTCTGTCGGGCGGCGTCGACAGTTCGGTGGCGGCCGTGCTGATCCATGAAGCCATCGGCGACCAGCTCACCTGCGTCTTCGTCGATCATGGTCTGCTGCGCAAGGGCGAGGGCGAAGAGGTCGTGCGGCTGTTCCGCGACCACTACAACATCCCGCTGATCCACAAGGATGCCTCGGACCTGTTCCTGGGTAAACTGGCCGGCGTCAGCGACCCGGAGACCAAGCGCAAGACCATCGGCGGCCTGTTCATCGACGTGTTCGAAGAGGAAGCGAAGAAAATCGGCGGCGCCGAATTCCTGGCGCAGGGCACGCTCTATCCGGACGTGATCGAGAGCATCAGCTTCTCCGGCGGTCCCAGCGTCACCATCAAGTCGCACCACAATGTGGGCGGGCTGCCGGCGCGCATGAACATGAAGCTGGTCGAGCCGCTGCGCGAACTGTTCAAGGACGAAGTGCGCATGCTGGGCCGCGAACTCGGCTTGCCGGAATCTCTCGTCGGCCGGCATCCCTTCCCGGGTCCGGGTCTCGCCATTCGCATTCCGGGCGACATCACGCGCGAAAAGCTCGACCTGCTGCGCGAGGTGGATGCGGTCTATCTCGACGAAATCCGTCGCTCGGGGCTGTATGACCAGATCTGGCAGGCCTTCGCCGTGCTGCTGCCGGTGCGTACCGTGGGCGTGATGGGCGACGGCCGCACCTACGATCAGGCCTGCGCGTTGCGCGCCGTCACCTCGACCGACGGTATGACGGCGGATTACTTCCCGTTCCCGCATGATTTCCTGGGCCGTGTCGCGACCCGCATTATCAACGAGGTGCGCGGCATCAACCGCGTGACCTACGACATCACCTCGAAGCCGCCCGGCACGATCGAGTGGGAGTGAGGTTTTCTTGGATTTTCGTCAGTCAGTGCAGACCTCATGATTCGCCTCGATAACGTCAGCAAGCAGCACGGCCACCAGATTCTGTTCATCGATGCGTCGATGGGCCTGCAGAAAGGCGAGAAAGCCGGACTGGTCGGGCCGAACGGTGCCGGCAAATCCACCTTGTTCCGCATGATCGTCGGCGAGGAAAAGCCCGACGATGGCCAGGTGTCGATCGGTACCGGCATGACCATCGGCTATTTCAACCAGGATGTCGGCGAGATGTCGGGCCAGTCGGCTGTTGCCGCCGTGATGGACGGCGTCGGGCCGGTCAGTGCGTTGGCCGCCGAGATGGCCGAACTCGAAGCGGCGATGGTCGATCCGGATCGCGCCGACGAGATGGAGGCGATCATCGAGCGCTACGGCGAGGTGCAGGGCCGCTTCCAGGAGCTGGACGGCTATGCGCTGGAGGCCAAGGCGCGCGAGGTGCTGGCGGGCCTGAGCTTCAGCCAAGAGCGTATGGACGGCGATGTGGGCCTGCTGTCGGGCGGCTGGAAGATGCGCGTGGCGCTGGCGCGCATTCTGCTGATGCGCCCAGATGGTATGCTGCTCGACGAGCCGAGTAACCATCTCGATCTCGAAAGCCTGATCTGGCTTGAAGCCTTCCTGACGAATTACGAGGGCGCGCTGCTGATGACCTCGCATGACCGCGAGTTCATGAACCGCATCGTCAACAAGATCGTCGAGATCGACGGCGGCACGCTCACGACCTATTCGGGCAATTACGATTTCTACGACCAGCAGCGTGCGCTGAACGAAAAGCAGCGCCAGGCGCAGTTCGAGCGCCAGCAGGCCATGCTGGCCAAGGAGATCAAGTTCATCGAGCGGTTCAAGGCGCGCGCCTCGCACGCCGCCCAGGTGCAGAGCCGGGTGAAGAAGCTCGACAAGATCGAAAAGATCGAGCCGCCGCGTCGCCGGCAATCCGTGCAGTTCGAATTCCGCAGCCCGCCGCGCTCGGGCGAGGATGTGGCGCTGTTTCGCGGCGTTCACAAGGGCTACGGCAGTCACAGCATCTATGAAGGGCTGGATTTCCAGGTGCGTCGCAGGGAGCGTTGGTGCGTGCTGGGTGCCAACGGCGCCGGCAAATCCACGCTGCTCAAGCTGGTGGCCGGCGATACCAAGCCCGATGAAGGCACGGTCTCACTCGGCAGCAGCGTGAAGATGGGCTATTTCGCCCAGCATTCGATGGACCTGCTCGACGGCGACGACACGATTTTCGAAACGCTCGACAAGGCCTTCCCGCAGGCCGGGCAGGGTACGCTGCGGACTCTCGCGGGCTGTTTCGGCTTTTCCGGCGACGATGTGGAAAAGACCTGCCGCGTGCTCTCAGGCGGCGAGAAGGCGCGGCTGGTGATGGCGATGATGCTGTTCGACCCGCCGAATTTCCTGGTGCTCGACGAGCCGACCAACCATCTCGACATGGCCACGAAGGAAATGCTGGTCACGGCGCTGGCGGAATTCGAGGGCACCATGCTGTTCGTCTCGCATGACCGCCATTTCCTCGCAGCCCTTTCGAACCGCGTGCTGGAACTGACGCCCGAAGGCGTGCATCAGTTCACCGGCGGCTATACCGAATATGTCGCCCGCACCGGCCAGGAAGCGCCCGGGCTGCATCCCGGGGGATAAGGCAGCCCGCTTTCGAGCCACGAGGCTAGAGCCGCAGGGCCTTTAGCAGGTCATCGGGAGATTCGGCGAGCAGGCCATCGGACCTCAGCAGCACAAATCCGTGCCACTGGGCCCAGATCGCATAGGCGGTAAGGCGGGCCTGTTTGGACGGGCTGTCTTCTGTCACACGCTCCAGCAGCGGCTCGAAGGTCGCCCATGCGGCTGTCCGTAGCTCGCTTTCCTCGGCTGCGGCGGCGACCAGGCTGGACGCGAACATCAAACGATAAAGCTGGGTATTCTCCTCGCCGAAGCGAAGATAAGCCGCGCCGATGCGCCTGATGCTGCCGGCTTTAGGGCCCGCTTCCGATGCCGCTCGCAGGCTGGCTGTAAAAGTCTCGAAGCCATGGATCGCCACGGCAGCGAGAAGTTCCTCGCGATCGGCGAAATGTCGATACGGCGCAGACTGCGCCACCCCAGCCCGGCGCGCCAGCGAGGCCAGCGACAGGCTTTGCGCACCATGGGCGGCAATTTCGCGCCCTGCGGCTTCCAGCAGGGTCCGGCGCAGGTCGCCATGGTGATAGGCGTCACGTTTGGTTTTGTTCGTCGGCTTTTTCATGTGATAGGTCATAACATTTTCCTTGCTGTCCGGTCAATCGGCTGTATGTGATATGTCATCACATCAGGAATGATGCTGATTACACTCACAGCAAAGCAAAGGAAAACACATGACCACTCAGTACACTCAGGACGTAGCCATCGACCGCCGCACGGTGCTGCAGGGCACCGGCGCAGCCCTCATCGGCGGTTTGGGAATCGCCGCCCTACCGGCCGCCGCGCAAACCGCCCGGCAGGCGACAGGGGGCTCTGGCTCGCTGGGCGCCCGCCTGCAGGGCGTGCAGCATTTCGGTCTCACCGTCCAAAACATGGACCGCGCCTACGCTTTCTACACGGAAGTGCTTGGCGGCACCGAGGTGATGCGCGACGGCGACTTCTACGGCGAGCGCATCCACAACACGCTGTTGACCGATCAGGAGATCGAGGCGAGGCAGCGTCGTGTCAACCCGCAGACCATGGGTATCCCCGATCTGCGTAGCGGGGCGCAGCGTCTGGATGTGCGTTTCATCCAGTTCGACAATGTGGTGATCGAACTCCTGCAGTATCGAGACGCGACCCAGCCCATGGGCAGCGGCAACGCCTTTGCCGAACCGCTCGACCATATGAGCCCGGCTTTCCCGCGCATGATGCATATCTGCTTCCATATCCGCGACGATGTCGACTTCAATCGCTTCATCGCAGATCTCGAAGCGGAATCCGCGCGGCGCGGCATGACGCAGGTCAAGGCGAACCGGGTGATCACGGTCACCAGTGAGCCGGAACGTCTGGCCACGCCGATCGACGCCAACAGCAACGGGATCACGGAAGGTCAGTCGAACGGCTGGCGCCTGATCTACTGCAAGGGTCCCGAGGGCGAGCAGCTCGAATTCGTCCAGGCTTTGGGCCCGGTCAAGCGGCTGTTCGACCAGGCACGCGACGCGCGGCGGAACATCTGAGCAGAGAAGGAGAAAACATCATGTCCAGCACATCGCTCAAACACGCTGCGGCCATTGCGCTCTCGGCGTTTGCCTTCTCTGCGCCTGCCTTTGCCGGTGAGGGGGCGGTCCGCTACAGCGGGATCCCGGCCGCGGCCTATGCCGTCGTCGCCGAGGTTCGGGCAAAGCCCGGCAGGGAAAACGACTTGCGCGCCGCGACTCTGCCACTCGTGGCGCAAGTGCGGAACGAACCGAACAACATCGTCTATTTCCTGCACGAGGACCGCGCGGCGCCGGGGCATTTCGTCTTCTACGAAATCTTCGCCACCGAGGCGGATTTCAAGGCGCATAATGCCACGCCGCATGTACAGGCCTGGTTCGCACGATTGCCCGAGCTTGCCGAGGGCGGAGTCACCGTGACGCATATGCAACTGCGTGGCAATGCACCGTAACTGACACGGAGCCGCCGACAAACTGAAAGGGAGGCCTGTGCCTCCCTTTCTTTTTCACTCAACCCGTTTCGCTATTTTGCCTGCGGGACCCGCGCCACCACCTTGAGTTCAAAATCGAAGCCGGCCAGCCAGGTCACGCCCACCGCGGTCCAGGTCGGCCAGGGTGCTTCGCCGATTTCCTTGGCGCGCACCGCCATCACGGTCTCGAACTGCTTCTCCGGATCGGTGTGGAAGCTGATGACGTCGATCACATCGTCGAAGCTGGCGCCGGCCGCCGCCAGCACGGCGTTCAGGTTGTCGAAGGCGAGCTTCACCTGTTTGGCGAAATCCGGCTCGGGCGTGCCGTCGGCGCGACTGCCGACCTGGCCGGAGACGAACAGCAGGTCGCCCGTGCGGATCGCCGGCGAATACTGGTGCGCGTCGTAGAGCGCATGGCGGTCAGCGGGGAAGACGGCGTTGCGTTTGGTCATGTCGGGCTCCTGTGTCTGGATACAGGCCGGAAGATAGGCGCGGCGGATTGCTGGGATTAGACGTTGAAATCCGTATGCGATAATGCAAAATCACCAGCAATGGATCGCCCCTCAATCAACGACCTGACCGCCTTCGTCGCGGTCGCCACCCATCGCAGCTTCCGCCGCGCCGCCGACGAACTCGGCTCGGCGCCGTCCACGCTCAGTCATGCCATGCGTGCCCTGGAGGAGCGGCTGGGTCTGCGGCTGCTCAACCGCACGACGCGCAGCGTGTCGCCGACCGAGGCCGGCTTTCGCCTGCTGGAAAACCTGCAGCCGGCGCTGGCCGCGCTGGATGGCGCGCTCGACAGTGTCGCCGGCTTCCAGGGCCAGGGTAAAATCGCCGGTACCGTGCGGATCAATGCGCCGCCGCTGGGTGTCGCGCTGCTGCTCCGCGAGGTGCTGCCGCGCATGGCCGAACGCTTTCCCGATGTCACGGTGGATCTGGTGGCGGAAGGGCGGCTGGTCGATATCGTCGCCGGGGGGTTCGATGCCGGGCTGCGGCTGGGCGATACCATTCCGCGCGACATGATCGCGGTGCGGTTCGGCAAGACGATGGGTTTCGTCTGCGTCGCTTCGCCCGACTATCTCAAGCGCGCCGGCACGCCCAAAACGCCCGACGACCTGCTGCGGCATCGCTGCATCCGCCATCGCCTGCCGGGCGGCAAGCTGTATCGCTGGGAGTTCGTGCGCGGCAGACAGGCGCTGGCGCTCGATCCGCCCGGCACGGTCATCCTCGACGACGACCGGCTGATGGCGGAGGCAGCGGCGCAGGGGCTGGGCATCGCCTATGTCGCCGATGCCGCCGCGAGTGCCGCGCTCAAGGCGAAGCAGTTGCGCCAGCTGCTGCCGGACTGGATGCCGGCGGCCGAGACGCTGGCGGTCTATTATCCCGGCCACCGTGCCGTGCCACCGGCCCTGCGCGCCTTCCTCGATGTCGTCAAGGAAAACGGCAGGAGCCGGTAAGGTTATCCCTTCGCCGCCGCCTCCAGCGCGGCGATATCGATCTTCACCATCTTCAGCATCGCTTCGGTGACGCGCTGCGCCACGGCGCGGTCCGGGCTCTTCTGCAACTCGCCGAGCCTTTTCGCATTGATCTGCCAGGCAAGCCCCCAGCGGTCGCGCAGCCAGCCGCATTGCTCATACTGGCCGCCATCGCCCAGCGCGTCCCACAGCTTGTCGATTTCGGCCTGCGTGTCGCATTCGATCATGATCGAGACGCAGTGGTTGAAGGCGCCGGGCCGCCCGGCCGCCTGGAAGGCCATGTAGCGCTGGTCGCCCAGCGTGAAGCCGGCGATCTTGACGCTGTCGGCCGGACCGCTGGGCGAGTCCGCCGCCAGCGCCGAGCCCCAGTCGATGGATGATCCGGGGATCAGCGAGGTGTACAGGCGCAGGGCCGCATCCATGTCCGTCTCGAACCAGAGACACTGCGTCACTTTCATCATGGGGTCCTTTCTTGACTGAGGTCTGTGATCCAAGGACGCAGACCATCGCTGTGTTCCGACATCGGACCGCAAAAAACCGGACTGAGATAAATTAGTGTTGACTAATCAATAAGTGATGGCTAATGTAACAAACATGAACACAGACACCACCGATATTTCTGCCGTCATGCGTGCGCTTGCCGACCCCACCCGCCGGGCGGTGTTCGAGCGGGTCGCCGGCGCCGAGGAGATCACCGTGGCCGAGCTGACGCGCGGCAGCGGCGTCACCCAGGGCGCCATTTCGCAGCATCTCAAATCGCTGAAGCAGGCCGGGCTGGTGATCGAACGGCCCGAAGGCCGCAAGGTCTATTACCGCGCCCAGCCGGACGGGCTGGAGCCGCTGGCCGACTGGATGAACCACTACGCCGCCTTCTGGCGCGAGCGCCTCGACAAGCTGCGTGCCGTGCTCAAGGACATCGACCCCGAGGATACCAGCGCATGAACAACCTGGCTGTGAAACCAGAGACGACCTCCATCGTGATCGATGAGGTCTTCCCGCATCGCGCCGAGGTGCTGTGGAAGGCGATCACCAACGGCGACCTGATGGGCCGCTGGATGATGAAGCCGAATGGTTTCGAACCGGTGGTGGGCAACCGCTTCACCTTCCAGACCACGCCGGCCGGAAAATGGGACGGCACCATCCGCTGCGAAGTGCTGGAGGTGGCGCCGTTGGAGCGCTTCGCCTTCGCCTGGCGCGGCGGCGACGAGGCCAATGTCGGCTACGGCTCCAAGCTCGACACTGTCGTAACTTTCACCTTGCGCAAAGTACAGACCGGCACGCGGCTGCGCATGGAGCATTCCGGCTTCGTGCTGCCGAAGAACAACACGGCCTATACCAATATGGGCAAGGGCTGGATCAAATGTGTCGAGACGCTCGGCACGGTGGCCGGCGAGGGCTGACACCCGTCCGCATCTGAACTGACCGCTGAAGCTTTCAACGTCCGGAGCAATCCCGCGCCGGCCGACAGGACACCTGCATCTGAAGGAGATCGCAACCATGACCATGCACCCCACCACAACCCGCGAAGACTGGCTCGCCGCCCGGCTGGAGCTGCTGGAAGCCGAAAAGGCCCTGACCCGGCAGAGCGATGCGCTGGCGGCGCGCCGTCAGGCTTTGCCCTGGGTCCGGGTCGACAAGGTCTATCGCTTCGATACCGATACCGGCCGCGTCACGTTGGCCGACCTGTTTCGCGGCCGCTCGCAGCTGATCGTCTACCATTTCATGTTCGGCCCTGATTTCGCGGCCGGCTGCCCGTCCTGCTCGGCGATTGCCGATGGTTTCAACGGGATGATCGTGCATCTGGAAAACCACGATGTCGCTTTCACGGCAGTGTCGCGCGCGCCGCTGGCGAAACTGCAGGCTTACAAGCGGCGCATGGGCTGGGATTTCCCCTGGGCCTCGTCCTTCGGCGGCGAATTCAACTTCGACTATGCCGTCTCCTTCACCGAGGACCAGCAGCGCAAGGGCGGCGCGGAGTATAACTATCGCGAGGTCGAGCCGATGATGGGCGTCACCGCGCCGCCGGTGATCGAGATCGCCACCGGCGCCGGCACCGATGCGGCCAGCTTCATGCGCGAACGGCCGGGGCTAAGCACCTTCGTGCTGCGCGACGGCGTGGTCTATCACACGTATTCGGCCTATTCGCGCGGCGTGGACGGCATCTGGAGCATGTATCAGTGGCTCGACCGTGCGCCGTTGGGCCGCAACGAGAACGGCATCTGGTGGCGCCGCCATGACGAATATGCCGCCGCGCCGGCCGCAGCCTGCTGCAAGTGAAGGAAACGAGAATGACAAAGCCCTATACCGGCGGCTGCGCCTGCGGCGCGGTGCGCTACGAGATCGCCGCCGAACCGGTGTTTTCCAATCACTGCCAGTGTACCGATTGCCAGAAGGTTAGCGGCACCGGCCACGGCTCCTATCTGACCTTCGCGGGCCGCGCATATGTAAAACTGAGCGGCCAGCTCGCCGGCCGCGACCTGAAGGGCGACAGCGGCAACGTGAAGACGCATAGCCATTGTCCGGCCTGCGGTACGCCGGTCTGCCTCACCTTCGCGGCGATGCCCGATCTCTTCACCATCCATGCCGGCAGTCTGGATGAGCCAGGGCGGTTCCAGCCCCAGGTCGTCACCTATGCCCGAAGCGGCCATGCCTGGGACCGGCTCGATCCGGCGCTGCCGAGCTTCGCCACCATGCCGCCGGCACAATAATTTTGCCGGTGATGTCGGATGCCGTGCTGCCCGTGCGTCTTTAAGCCAGAGCCCATGCCGGAACGGAGGCGCGCCATGACGAACCTGACCTATCGCTGGGTGATCGTGGCGGCGGGCGGCCTGCTCAGCTGTGTCGCCATCGGTGCGATGTTCTCGCTGCCGGTGTTTCTGCAGCCGGTGTCGCGGGACACCGGCTGGTCGGTGGCCGGCATCTCCACTGCCATGACCATCGGCTTCCTTGCGATGGCGCTGGGCAGCATGCTGTGGGGCAATCTGTCGGATCGCTTCGGCCCGCGCATCGTGGTGCTGGCCGGCACCGTCATCCTCACGGCCGGACTCGCGCTGGCCAGTCAGGCTTCCTCGCTGCTGATGTTCCAGGTCGTCTTCGGCCTGCTGGTCGGCGGCGGCACGGCGGCGATCTTCGCGCCGATGATGGCGGCCGTCACCGGCTGGTTCGACACGCATCGCAGCCTCGCCGTGTCGCTGGTCTCGGCGGGCATGGGCGTGGCCCCGATGACCATGTCGCCGCTGGCCGGCTGGCTGGTCACGCATTACGACTGGCGCAGCTCGATGTTGATCATCGCAATGCTGGCCGCCGTGCTGATGATTCCCACCGCGCTGCTGGTGCGCCGGCCGCCCGCACTGGAACAGGCGGCTGCGGCGGAAGAGGGTAGTGCCGAGGAAAGCGATCTCACGCTCGGTCAGGTGCTGCGCTCGCCGGCCTTCCTCATCCTGCTGCTTACCAACTTCTTCTGCTGCGCCACGCATGCCGGGCCGATCTTCCACACCGTCAGTTACGCCGTCACCTGCGGTATTCCGCTGCTGCTGGCCGTGTCGATCTACAGTGTCGAGGGCCTGGCGGGTCTTGCCGGCCGCATCGGCTTCGGCCTGATGGGCGACCGCTTCGGCGCCAAACGCGTGCTGGTGCTTGGGCTGCTGGTGCAGGCTTTCGCCGCATTGGGCTTCCTGGTGGCGCGCGATCTCGGCAGCTTCTACGCGGTGGCGGCTGTGTTCGGCTTCATCTATGCCGGCGTGATGCCGCTCTATGCGGTGATCGCGCGCGAGAATTTCCCGTTGCCTATGATGGGCACGGTGATCGGCGGCATCGCCATGGCCGGTAGCCTCGGCATGTCGACCGGGCCTCTCGTGGGCGGGCTGATCTTCGATATCTTCGACAGCTACCGCTGGCTCTACATCGGCGCCTGGGCGATGGGGCTGGGGGCGGTGCTGATCGCGCTGACGTTCCGGCCTTTGCGCCGGCAGGAAGCCGTGGTCGCAACTGCCTGAAAACCGTGGTTATCAACAGGGCCGGCCGGGGCCCAAGTAAGCCTTCTGGCCCGCGCCGGCCCTGCATTTTTGAGCCCCGGACTGCTATAAGCCTGCCCGGGATGCACCGCGCGACTCGGGGCTCCTGACGCAGATTCAAGCAGGAGTCCGGTTATGGCCGCCATCAAGAAAATCCTCCTTCTCGGCTCGGGCGAGCTGGGCCGCGAGTTCGTCATTTCGGCCAAGCGGCTTGGCGCCCATGTGGTAGCCTGCGACGCCTATGCCGGCGCGCCCGCCATGCAGGTGGCCGACGAATGCGAGGTCTTCTCGATGCTGGATGGCGCAGCTTTGGGCGCCGCCATTGAGAAGCACAAGCCGGATTTCATCGTGCCCGAGGTGGAGGCGATCCGCACCGAGGTGCTGAAGGAGTATGAAGACCGCGGCCTGAATGTGGTGCCCTCGGCGCGCGCCACGCAGATGACCATGAACCGCGACCGCATCCGCGATGTGGCCGCCAACGAACTCGGCCTGCCGACCTCCAAATTCCTCTATGCCGAAAGCCTGGACGAGATGCGCGCCGCCGTAGCTTCGGTCGGCATTCCCTGCGTGGTGAAACCGGTGATGTCGTCCTCGGGCAAGGGCCAGAGCACGGTGAAAAGCCAGGGCGATGTCGACAAGGCCTGGGATTATGCCGTGGCCGGCATGCGCGGCGACCGCAAGCGCGTGATCGTCGAGGCCTTCATCGATTTCGATTACGAAATCACCTTGCTCACCATCCGGACCCGCCAGGGCGTGATCTTCTGCCCGCCGATCGGCCACCGGCAGGAGCGCGGCGATTACCAGGAAAGCTGGCAGCCGACGCCGATGTCGGACAAGGCCGTGAAAGAGTCGCAGCGCCAGGCGAAAGCCGTGGTCGACAATCTCGGCGGCTATGGCCTGTTCGGCGTCGAATTCTTCATCAAGAACGACGAGGTGATCTTCTCGGAGCTGTCGCCGCGTCCGCATGACACCGGCATGGTCACGCTGATCTCGCAGAACCTGACCGAATTCGACCTGCATGCCCGCGCCATCCTCGGCCTGCCGATCCCCAGCATCACCCAGCATGGCCCGGCCGCCTCGGCAGTGATTCTCGCCGACCGCGACAGCACCGATTTCACCGTCGAAGGCCTGGCCGATGCGCTTGCCTCGGGCCCGGCCGGTATCGATATCGACCTGCGTATTTTCAACAAGCCGACCACGCGGCCCTATCGCCGCATGGGCGTGGCGCTGGCGTTGGCAAAAACCGGCGACGCCGACGCGGCGCGCAAGGCGGCCAAGGCGGCGGCCGACAAGGTCAAGATCGTCTATCGCGGTTAAGCAGGAGAAACAACATGCCCATCGCACATCACAACCCCGAAGGCCTGTCGAAGCCGACCGGCTACACGCATGTGACAGTGTCGCCGGCCGGCCGGCAGGTACATATCTCCGGCCAGGTCGCGCTGGATGCCGCTGGCAATTTGGTCGGCAAGGGCGATATTGGCGCGCAGGCCGAGCAGGTCTACAAGAACCTGGAGATCGCGCTGGCCGCCGTGGGCCTCAATTTCTCGCATGTCTTCAAGCAGGTCACCTATGTCGTTGGCCTGAAGCCCGAACTGCTGCCGCCGGTGCGCGCCGCGCGGGCCAAGCGCTTCGGCGACGGGCCGTTTCCGGCCAGTACGCTGGTCGGCGTCACTGCGCTGGTCAATCCCGACCTGCTGATCGAAGTGGAAGTGATCGCCGCGCTGGACTGAGCCATCGCCGACGGCGGCTAGACCGCGCCGTCATCCGGGATTGGCAGCACGCGGCCGCAATGCTTGCAGTGCACGGCATCGCGGTCGTGGATGCGCAGCGCGCAGTCCGGACATTCGAAACGCACCTTGTTGGGCCGAAAGATCGCCTGCAGCAGGCGCAGGAACAGGCTGACGCCGACCACCATGATCAGCACCGACAGCAGGCGGCCGCCCGGTCCGACCAGCGTGATGTCGCCGAAACCCGTGGTGGTCAGTGTCGTGATGGTGAAATACAGTGCATCGACATAGGTGTCGATGCCGCGGTTGACGCCATGTTGCGTCACATACACGAATGACGTGACGATGAAGATGAAGACCAGCAGGTTCAGACTGCGATGGATGATGTCTTCATGCAGCCGGAACCAGAGTGAGCTGGAGCGCAGGTCGCGCAGCAGGTGGTACGAACGCAGCAGCCGCAACGCCCGGAAGACGCGCAGGAAGGCGAGGTTTTCCAGCAGCACCGGCAGGAACAGCGATGCAATCACCGCCAGATCGGCCAGCGTGGCCAGACTGAGCAGCTGCCGGCTACGGCTCGGTTCGGCGTAGAGGCGCAGCACCAGTTCGAGCGTGAGCAGGGCACCCAGCGCGAAATCGAGCGGCAAAATCCACCACTGGTCCGGCACGCTGGCGACCAGCACGAACAGCGCAATCGTCGTGATATCGAACAGGACCAGGCCGTAGCGGAAGCGGCGGGCCTCAGGGGTTTCGCCGAAATACAGGTCCTGCAGCCGGCGCCGGAAGCCCTGCCCGCTGGGGACCGGCCGGTCGGCATTTTCCAGATCTGAGAACAGTTCCGTCATTCCTGCCAGTCTAGCATCGGCACCGGCTTGCGCCAGTCCGGGCCGATCCGGCATAAATCCGAAAACCACGGACGGCGGCCATGACCATCACCCTCTACGGCATCAAGAACTGCGACACCATGAAGAAGGCCTTCGCCTGGCTTTCCGATAAAGGCGTTGCCTACGAATTTCACGACTACAAGGCGAGCGGTATCGACAAGGCGCATCTGGAACGCTGGTGCCAGGCGCTAGGCTGGGAAACCGTGCTGAACCGCGCCGGCACGACCTTCCGCAAGCTGCCCGAGGTCGACCGCGAGAACCTGACTGAAAAGAAGGCGATTGCGCTGATGATCGGACAGCCCTCGATGATCAAGCGGCCGATTCTGGAATACGGCAGCGGCAAGGTGATGGCCGGTTTCAAGCCGGATCTCTATGCCGCGGCCCTGAAGACGTAAGCTTTACGCCACCCGCGCGCTTGCTATTGCCCCAGCGGGCCCTAGCTGGAGCGCTGCCATACTCTCTTTCCGGAGACACCCAAAATGTCGTTGTCGATGTACCAGGCCTCGGTGCCGGTCTTTATCCGCAGTCTCAACATGCTATCCAAGCTGCTGACCAAGGCCGAGGCGCATGTTGCCGCCAACGGGCTGACGCCGGCGGACCTGCTGGAGGCGCGACTGGCACCGGATATGTATCACCTGACCCGGCAGATCCAGGCGGCAGCCGATGCGGCGAAATTCGGCGCCGCCCGGCCCGCCGGCGTGACGCCGCCGAGCCATCCCGATACCGAGACGAGCTTTGCCGAGCTGCAGGCGCGGATCAGATCCGTGACGGAGTTCATTAACGGTATCGGTGAGGCGGCTTTCGACGGTGCGGAGACCCGCGCGGTGACGCTGAAGACCGGCAGCGGCGAACTGGCCTTCACCGGCCAGGACTATCTGCTGAACTTTGCGCTGCCGAATTTCTTTTTCCACGCCGTCACGGCCTACGACATCCTGCGCCACAAGGGCCTGCCGCTGGCGAAGCGCGATTTCCTCAATCTGGGCTGAACTTATTTGCCGTCCAGCCGGCGGCTGAAGATCACGCGCGGTTCTTCCGCGTAGCCCAGCGCGTCGTAGAAGGCGCGCACTTTCTCGTTTTCGGGACGCACCATCAGCATCACCTTCGGCACGCCGCGCTGCTGCAGCCAGGCTTCGGCCGCCGCCACCATGGCGCGACCGAGGCCGTGCTTCCGCGCGGCTGGATCGACGGCGAGATAGTAGAGCCAGCCGCGATGGCCGTCATGGCCGGTCATCACGCTGGCCACCAGCTTGCCAGCCTGCTCGCCGACCAGAATGGTCGATTCAGGCCGCGAGAGGCAGAAGCTGATATCGCTGTCGGGATCGTTCCACGGCCGCGTCAGGCCGCAGGCCTGCCACAGCGCGACGACGGCGCTGCGATCAGCTTCCGCGAATTCCCGAATCTGCATCAGTGCTCCGCTTGCGCGGACCGGATCGCCTCGACGCGGATTTCCTCGGTCAGGCGGGCTTTGTAGGCTGCGAATTCCGGGGTCGTCTTCATCGTGTAATGGCGCGGATGCGGCAGGTCGATCCCGATGTCGCATTTCACCTTGCCGGGCCGGGCGGTCATCACCAGCACGCGGTTGGCCATGAAGATGGCTTCGTCGATATCGTGGGTGACGAACAGCACGGTCTTCTTGTGCTGCTCCCAGATACCGAGCAGCAGTTCCTGCATCAGCGCGCGGGTCTGGTTGTCGAGCGCGCCGAAGGGCTCGTCGAGCAGCATGATCTTGGGGTCGTTGGCGAGCGCGCGCGCCAGCGCGGTGCGCTGCTGCATGCCGCCCGACAGCTGCTTGGGGAAATGATTCTCGAAACCCTTGAGGCCGACCTGCTCGATGAAATGCGCGGCGATCTCGGCCTGCTGCTTCTCGGGCACGTTCTTTTCGCGCAGACCGAAGCAGATGTTTTCCCGCACGGTCAGCCAGGGAAACAGCGTGTAGCTCTGGAATACCATGCCGCGATCCGGACCCGGATCGCGCACTGCCTCGCCATCCAGCAGAACCGAGCCGGTAGTCGGCTGGTCGAGGCCGGCGACGATGCGCAGCAGCGTGCTCTTGCCGCAGCCCGACGGGCCGAGGATGGTGATGAAGTCGTTGTCCTCGACCGTCAGCGTGGTCGGTTCCAGCGCACGGGTCGGCTCGCCGCCGCGCACGCCCGGAAAGACCCGGCTGACATTCTGAATGCTGAGCTTGCTCACTTGATGAAATACCAGGGATAGAGGCGCTCGTTGGCCTGCTTGAACAGGAAGTCGGAGACCAGGCCGATCAGGCCGATGACGAAGATGCCGAAGATCATCTGCCCGGTATCGAGCAGGCGCTGGCTGTCCATGATCATATGGCCGATGCCGCTCTGTGCGCCGATCAGTTCGGCGACGATCACATAGGTCCAGGCCCAGCCCAGCACCAGGCGTAGCGTTTCCGCGATCTGCGGTGCGGCACCGGGCAGCAGCACGCGCAGCACGATGCCGGCACGTTTGGCGCCCAGCGTCTTGGAGGCTTCGACCAGGTCGATGCGGCTGCCGCCGACGATCACGGCGACCATCAGCACGATCTGGAAGAAGGAGCCGATGATGATGACCGACAGCTTCTGCGCCTCGCCGACGCCGGCCCACAGGATCAGCAGCGGGATGAAGGCGGAGGCGGGGAGGTAGCGGGCGAAGGAGATGAACGGCTCGAAGAAGGCCTCGATGCTCTTGAAGGCGCCCATCAGGATGCCGAGCGGCACGGCGAACACAGCGGCGATCAGGAAGCCGCCGACCACGCGCCAGATGGTAATCCCCACATCGCCGATGAAATTGTATTTGGCGAATAGCTCGATGCCGGCGCGCGCGGCCTTGACCGGGTCGGCCAGGAACAGCGGTGGCACGATGCCGCCATAGGTGACAACGCCCCAGACGGCAAAGAACAGCACGAAGAAGAGAATCCCCAGGGCGGTACGCCGCCCTGGGGAAACAGGCTTAAGTGGATCGAACACTTATTGTCCTTGGCTTACTTGATAAAGCTGTCGTCGACCATCGGCTTGAGGTCGGGGATCGCGCGGATCACGCCGGCTTCGAGCTGGATGTCGGCGGCTTCCTTCATAAACGCCTGCAACTCGCCCTTGAAATAGGCCTGGTTGGCGGCCTTGTCCTGCCAGGCGATATACGAGGCCGAGGTGGCAAACTGCTCGCCGGTCTGCTTGACCTTGGCGCCCATGATCTCGTTCGACTTGGCCGGTTCCTTCTTGATCATCTCGAGTGCGTCGAAGAAGCCGTTGACCACACCCTGCACGACCTTGGGGTTCTTTTTGATGTAGTCAGGCTGGAAGGCGACCATGTCGACCACCACCGGATAATCCAGCGTGGTGAGCAGGATCTTGCCGGCATTCGGCGCGTTGCGCACCGACGACAGATACGGCTCGTAGGTCAGCGCCGCATCATACTGGCCGGCGATGAAGGCCTGCGCGGCCGGCTGCGGGCCGAGCGTGGCGAACTGCACGTCTTTGGGCGACATGCCGTTGCGCTTCATGAAGGCCAGCAGGGTGAAATACGGCGTGGTGCCGGCACCGTCGACGGCAATGGTCTTGCCCTTCAGGTCGGTGATCTTGTTGATATTGCTGCGCACGGCCAGACCGTCGCCGCCCTTCGACTTGTCGAGCAGCAGCACCTGGGTCAGCGGCACGCCGGCGGCAGTCCAGGCGATGAAGGTATCGACCGTGGTGGCCACTGCCTGCGTCGCGCCCGCAGCCACCGTCAGATGACGTTCCTTCTGCGGGATGAACTTGATCTCGACATCCACGCCATGTTTCTTGAACAGGCCGGTTTCGGCGGCCAGCGTCAGCGGCGCAAAGCCGGTCCAGCCGCTCATGCCAAGCACAATCTTGGTCTGCGCCATGCTCGGCGCCGCGAAAAGAGCGACTGCCGCAGCAGCGCCTGCAATCCAGGTCTTCGTCATGTCCTAAAACCCCCGCTTCAGGTCTGGGCGAACGGCCGGCATGGCCATTCGCAGCTGCACAATTTAAGACCCTGCCGCGAAAGCCGGCAAGTCAAATATGCATGTATAGACAAGTCAGCCGTCGCGCCTTACCGTGCTAGGATCCAACTGCCCACAAAACAGGCCGGAGAATTGCCATGTCCAGCCGATTGATGCCGGGAAAACTGTCGCTGCCGGAGATCGCTACGCTGTATCGCGGCGGGCAGATGAAGGTGACGCTGGACGAGCCGGCGGTTCGACTGGCTGTGGATAAATCGGCGGCGCTGGTCGCCGCCGCGGCAGCGGGCGACGCGCCGGTCTATGGCATCAACACGGGCTTCGGCAAACTTGCCAAGGTGCGTATTGCACCCGACCAGGTCGCCGAGCTGCAAAAGCGTCTGGTGCTGAGCCATGCGGTGGGCACCGGGCCTCTGTTGCCCGATGCCATCGTGCGGCTGATCCTGCTGCTCAAGATCAACAGCCTCGCGCAGGGTCTGTCGGGCGTGCGCTGGGAAACGATCGCTGCGCTGCAGACGCTGCTGAATGCCGATCTGTTGCCCTGCATTCCGGCGCAGGGCTCGGTCGGTGCCTCGGGCGATCTCGCGCCGCTGGCGCATCTGGTGCTGCCGCTGATCGGCGAGGGCAGGGTGCGCGTGGGCGGTGTTGAGATGGACGCCGCCGACGGTTTGCGGCAGGTCGGCCTTGCGCCGCTGCAACTCGGCGCCAAGGAAGGCCTGGCGCTGCTGAATGGTACGCAGGTCTCGACAGCACTGGCGCTGGCCGGGCTGTTTGCCACCGAAGACGTGATGGCGGCTGCACTCATCTGCGGCGCGCTCAGCACTGATGCCGCGGCCGGCAGCGACACGCCATTCGATCCGCGCATCCATGCCGCGCGCGGCCAGCCCGGCCAGATCGTCGTCGCCGACCTGCTGCTGCATCTGCTGGAAGGCTCGGCGATCCGGGCCTCGCATCGCCAGGGCGACGAGCGCGTGCAGGACCCATATTGTTTGCGCTGCCAGCCGCAGGTGATGGGTGCGGTGTTGGATGTGCTCCGCAATGCCGCGGCCACGCTGGAAATCGAAGCCAACGGCGTTTCCGACAATCCGCTGGTCTTCGCCGACGAAGGCGACATTCTCTCGGGTGGTAATTTCCACGCCGAGCCGGTGGCTTTCGCCGCCGACATGATCGCCATTGCGCTGGCCGAAATCGGCAACCTGTCAGAGCGCCGCATCTCGCTGCTCGTCGATCCGGTGCTCAGCGGTCTGCCGGCGTTTCTCGCCCCCGACCCTGGCATCAATTCCGGCTTCATGATCGCGCAGGTGACGGCGGCGGCGCTGGCCTCGGAAAACAAGCAGCGCGCCCATCCGGCCAGCATCGATACCATCCCCACCTCGGCCAACCAGGAAGACCATGTTTCCATGGCCGCGCATGCCGGGTATCGCCTGCTGGCGATGTCGGAGAATGCCGCCGGGATTATCGCCGTCGAATGGCTGTGCGCCGCGCAGGGCGTCGATCTGCGTATGCCGCTGGTCACATCCGACAGGCTGCTGGCGGCGCAGGCATTGCTGCGTGCACAGGTGCCATTCATGGCGCAGGATCGTTATCTCGCGCCGGACCTCGCCGCAGCCAAGGCGCTGGTGCAGTCGGGCGAGTTGCGCCGGCTGCTGCCCGACAGGCTTCTGAAATAGCGTTACTTCGGCAGGTCTTTCGACACTCTGCGGCAGTAGGCCAGTGTGACGCCGAACAGGCAGAAGGCGCCGATGATGGCGGTCAGGAACAGGGTTTGTTCGAGCGGCATGGGAGACTCCTTCGCTGTCGCGTACGAATACCTGCAGGATAAAGCGCCGTTGCGAATGCAGCCTTGATCTCGGTCAACCCTCGCGACTCGCTGCAATCGGCGAGCGCCACGCAAATCAAGCCCTCTTGCGCCGTCATTGCGTCTTGTCTGGCGGCAGGGATATGGGTAACTGCTTTACCCGCTGCGGATCGTCCGATTCTGTAGGGCGGGAACGATCCGCAGAAACTGGAGGGAAGAATGAACAAGGGTGATCTGGTCGAAATCGTGCGCGAGACCACCGGCGCCACCAAGGCGGCTTCGGGCGAAGCGGTCGACGCGGTCTTCGAAGCGATGGCCAAAGCGCTGAAGAAGGAAGGCAGCTTCACCATCGTCGGCTTCGGCACTTTCAAGGTCTCGAAGCGCGCCGCCCGCAAGGGCCGCAATCCGCAGACCGGCGAAGCGATCAAGATCGCCGCGTCGAAGTCGGTGCGCTTCAAGGCGTCGACTGCACTGAAGGGCCGGCTCTGATTTTTTTTGCGCGGTACACACAAAACAAAAGGCCCGCCTTTATAGCGGGCCTTTTTTTTATTTCAGTGAAGGGTTTTCTGTCTCTTACGCCAGATGCAGTTTGAAGAAGGCGACGGCCTTGCCCCAGGCATCCTCGGCCTGCTCCTTGCGGTAGCTCGGGCGGTAGTCGGCATGGAAGGCATGCGGCGTGTCGGGATAGACGTAGAAGACGTTGTGCTTCTTGTTCGCATCCAGCGCCGCGCGCATGCGGTCGACGGTGTCGTTCGGGATGCCCTGGTCCGCGCCGCCGTACAGGCCCAGCACCGGCGCCTTCAGGTCCTTGGCGATATCGACCGGATGCTTCGGCGTCAGTTCGGTCGCATTGCCAACCAGGCGGCCATACCAGGCCACGCCGGCCTTCACCTTCGGGTTATGGGCTGAATAGAGCCAGGTGATGCGGCCACCCCAGCAGAAGCCGGTGATGCCCAGCTTGTTCGGGTTGCCGCCGTTCTTCGCGGCCCAGGCGGCGGTGGCATCCAGATCGGCCATCACCTGCGCATCCGGCACCTTGGCCGCGGCAGCCTGTGCGCCGGCCATGTCGGTCACCTTGCTCATATCGGCCTGGCGCGCATAGAGGTCGCCGGCGATGGCCTGGAAGCCCTGCTTGGCAAAGCGACGGCAGGTATCCTTGATGTATTCATGCACGCCGAAGATTTCCTGCACCACCAGGATGGTGGGGAAGGGGCCGGCGCCGGCCGGCTGGGCGCGATAGGCCTTCATGCTGCCGCCCGGCACCGGGATGTCGACTTCGCCCGCGGTAAGCCCGGTGGTATCGGTGCGGATCGCGGTCTGGCCCATGACCGGACCGGCGGCGACGGTAAAGCCGGTGATTAGGCTGGTGGCCATGAAGCCCCGGCGGGAGAAGTCCACCTTCGGCATGAGACTGAGCAGATCGGCATTCATCGGTTTTCTCCGGTTGCAGAATTATTGATGGGCCTGCAGGCGCAACGGCGAGAGGCAGCGCGCGAGACGGCGCAGGATATAGGCTGCAGCCCGCGGAACACCGATAAAAATTGCGTGAGAGTTCGGCCGAACGGATCGAAGGATCAGTTCAGCAGCCGCCAGAGCAGGGCAACACCGGCGAAGATCGCCAGCCATATCGCTGCAAAGGCCAGTATCCGTGTGTTCTTCCAGGGTAGCCGAAGCGCGGCTGGCAGAATCAGCAGGGCCGCCATCAGCAGGGCGGCCAGCTGTAACCATTCCGAACCAGTCATGGGGGCGCGCGGGTTGCGCTTAGTTCGCCGAGGAAACCTTCTGGCCGCTCGGACGCTGGCACTGGCGATAGAGTCGCTCGGCTTCCGGTTCCTTGAACGACAGGAAGCGCATCTCCAGGCCGCTGATCACCTTGTAGGACGGATGGTCCTGCGAAGTGGGGCCGGCATACTTGGCCGGAGTCACATGCACCACCGACATCACGCGATCCGGGCTGATCCGCATCTCGGTGCGGCGACCGTCGGCATGGTGTTCGGTCGCGCAGACGCGGCCGAGCTGGCTATCGAAGGTCTTCACACGGTCGTAATGCGGGTCGGTATTGAATTCAGGAACGGCATTGTCGCTGGCGGCGAGCAGGGCCGGGCGGTATTTGTGAAACTCGGCCGTGGCGAGCACCACGCTGCCGAAGGGAAAGAAGAGTTCCAGATTGTCGAGCCGGGCATGGTCGCCCATGCGACCGTCCACCACCGGCATTTCGATGATACGGGTGGCCGACATGCGGGCCACATCGTCGTTCAGGCGGATCATGCTGTGGGTGCCGCGCTCCCCGCGTTCCTTGGCGCGCTCGATTTCGAACGGGATCAGGGCGGTCGGCTTGGCTGCCTTTTTCGACTGGGCAGAGGCGACTCCGGCAGCACTGGCGCAGATCACAATGGTGATCGCCGCAATCCAAAATCGACGCATCGAAGTTCCCCCTCCGCGACGCCTCATGGCGAAACAGGCCGCAGCCCTTGGTGACGAACGCGTCGCGAGACTATTCGATTTTCCACTGCTTGCCAAGAGTCTAAGTGTTATCAAAAGGTTACCCGAAAAATTGGGAGTCTTCCGGGCTTTGCTATCCCCGAGCGATCCGGGTAAGGTACGCGCCGTTTTCGGTTCGCAGTCCGCGAACCGTGTGTGGCGATTCGTGTCTGCGGAGTTCGGTGTGGCCAATTTCATCGAGGAAGTCGACGAGGAAGTCCGTCGCGAAAAGGCGGAAAAGCTCTGGAAACGCTGGAGCCCCGTCTTCATCGGCGTGGTGGTCCTGATCCTGGCCGGCGTGGCCGGTCATGAAGTCTGGAAGGGTTGGCAGGCCGACAAGACGGCCGCCGCCGGCGAACGCTTCAGCAGTGCTCTCAACCTGGCCCAGGCCGGCAAACCCTCAGAAGCTGCCGCCGCCTTCGCCGATCTGGCCAAGGGCGACGCCGCCGGCTATGCGCAGCTGGCCCGCTTCCAGCAGGCTTCCAATCTGGTCGAGGCCAAGGATATCGCCGGCGCCATTGCCGCCTATGACGCCATAGCAGGCGACAGCAGTGCGCCGGCACGCTTCCGCGATCTCGCCCGCTATCTCGCCGTCTTCCATGGCCTTGGCGAACTGCCGCTGGATCAGGTGAAGCAGCGCCTGTCCGGTCTCGGCAGCGACAGCCCCTGGGCGGCCAATGCCCGCGAGCTGGGCGCGGTGGCCGAACTCAAAGCCGGCAATACGGAAGAGGCGCGCCGCCAGCTTACGGCGCTGGCCGACGATCCGCTGGTGCCGACCGGCCTGCGCGGTCGCGCCACCGAACTGCTGGCCGCGCTCGGCGGTCCGGTCCAATAAGCGCACGTTGATCGGGGCAGCCTCAATGATCCGCCAGGTGACATCACGGACCACGCAGCGTCTCGCCATCCTCGCGGTGGTGACGCTCGGCCTCGCCGGCTGCGACACCATCGGCGGCTGGTTCGAGGATGACCCGAAGATCCAGACGACCGGCGAGCGTATCTCGGTACTGGCCTTCGACAGCCAGCTCGATCCCGATCCGCAGCTGGCCGAAACGCCGGTGGCGCTGCCCAGGCCATGGCGCAATGCCGACTGGCCGCAGGCCGGCGGCTATCCCGCCCATGCGATGCATCATCTCGAAATCGGCGAGCGGCTGCGCACCGCCTGGACCGCCGATCTGGGCGAGGAAGCCGACGAGGAGCAGAAGATCCTGGCCCAGCCGGTGATCGCCGGCGGCCGCGTCTTCGCCATGGATGCTGCCTCGAAGATCAGCGCTTTCGATGCCAATACCGGCCGTCGCCTGTGGCGCGTCGACCTCACGCCGCGCCGCGAGGAAAGCGGCGCCATCGGCGGGGGCCTGGCCTGGCATGCCGACCGACTGTTCGTCGCGACCGGCTACGGCGACGTCGTCGCGCTCGAACCCTCGACCGGCCGCGCTTACTGGGCGACGCAGCTGAAGCAGCCGATCCGCGGCGCGCCGACGGCCGATGCCGGCCGCGTCTTCGTCATCACCCAGGACAACCAGATGCATGCGCTGGATATCGAGCGCGGCACCGAACTCTGGACCCATACCGGCATCGCCGAACAGGCCGGCTTCCTCGGCGCCGCCAATCCGGCGATCGAAGGCAACACGGTGGTGGCGCCGTATTCGTCGGGCGAAATCCTCGCGCTGCGCGCCGATACCGGCGCTGTCGCCTGGGGCGAGCAGCTGGTGCGAGCCAGCGGCCGCTTCAGCCAGGCCGGCGCGCTGAACGACATCAACGGCCGTCCGGTGATCGATCGCGGCCGCGTCTATGCCGTTAGCCAGTCGGGCCGCTTCGTCGCGCTCGACCTGCGCACCGGCGAACGCGTCTGGGAGCGCGTGATCCCCAGCATCCAGACGCCCTGGGTGGCCGGCGATTTCATCTATGCCATCACCATCGACGCAGAAATCCTCTGCCTGTCGCGGCGCGACGGCAAGGTGAAGTGGATCCGCCAGCTGCGCCGCTACGAAGATCCCAAGGCGCGCACCAACAAGGGCGTGATCAGCTGGTGGGGCCCGGTGCTGGCCGGCGACCGCCTGCTGGTCGCCTCCACCGACGAACGCATGCTGGCCATTTCGCCCTATACCGGCGACCTGATCGGCACGATGCAACTCTCCGACAAGGCCGCGCTGCAGCCTGTCGTGGCCGACGGCACTGTTTATATCGTGACGGAAGATGCGCGGCTGACGGCGTTGCGCTGACCGCGTGACGCTGATTGGGCCGCACTGAAAGAAGATCATGTCTGCTAAAGTCGCCATCGTCGGCCGGCCCAATGTCGGTAAGTCGACGCTGTTCAATCGTCTGGTCGGCAAGCGGCTCGCCATTGTCGACGACACGCCGGGCGTGACGCGCGACCGGCGCGAAGGCGCTGCTACGCTGGGCGACCTGGAATTCACCGCCATCGACACCGCCGGCCTGGAAGATTCCGACGTCGAGAGCATGACTGGCCGCATGCGGCTGCAGACCGAGGCGGCGGTGAAGGAAGCCGATGCGGTTCTGTTCGTGATCGACGGCCGCGCCGGCGTCACGCCGCTGGACGCGCATTTCGCCAACTGGCTGCGCAAGCAGAAGACACCGGTGATCCTGCTCGCCAACAAATGCGAGGGCGGCGCCGGCAAGAGCGGCGTGGGCGAGGCCTATGCGCTTGGCCTGGGCGATCCGCTGCCGGTTTCGGCCGAGCATGGCGAGGGTCTGTACGATCTGGCCGTGGCGCTGATGGAGCATATCGGCGGTCGCACCGGCGGGGCGCTCGGCGATGACGGCGACGAACTCGATCCGGTCGAGGTCGATATCGATCTCGATCCGGAAAACGAAACCCCGCTGATCGACGACCCAAGCAAGCCGATCCAGCTCGCCATCGTCGGCCGGCCCAATGCCGGCAAGTCGACGCTGGTGAATGCGCTGATCGGCAGCGACCGGCTGCTGACCGGGCCGGAACCCGGCCTGACCCGCGACGCCATCGCGATCCAGTGGGAATACGATGGTCGCGCCGTGAAGCTGGTCGATACCGCCGGCATGCGGCGCAAGGCGCGCGTCGAGCATAAGCTGGAAAAGCTCTCGGTCGCCGACAGCTTGCGCACCATCCGGCTGGCCCAGGTCGTGGTGCTGGTGCTGGATGCCACGCTGGGCATGGACAAGCAGGACCTGACCATCGCCGATCACGTGCTGCAGGAAGGCCGCGCGCTGGTGATCGCGGTGAACAAGTGGGATGCGGTGGAAGACCGCGCCGTGGCGCTGAAGGAAATCGAAGACCGGCTGGAACGCTCGCTGCCACAGGCGCGCGGCATCCCGGTCGTCACCTTTTCGGCATTGACCGGCCGGCATCTCGACCGCCTGCTGCCCGCCGTGATGCAGCAGTATCATCGCTGGAACCGCCGCATTCCGACCGCGCAGCTCAATCGCTGGCTCGGCGAGATGACCCAGCGCAACGCGCCGCCGCTGGCCGGCGGGCGCAGCGTGAATATCCGCTATGCCACGCAGGTGAAGGCGCGGCCGCCGACGATTGCGCTGTTCGCGCCGCGCGCTGAATACATCCCGGAATCCTATCTGCGCTACCTGATCAACGGGCTGCGCGAGCATTTCGACTTACAGGGCGTGCCGGTGCGCATGCATCTGCGCAAGGGCAAGAATCCCTTCGTGCGCGACGACGACTGATCACACGGCGATCAACAGCAGGCCGCCCCAGGCCGCTGCCGCCACCAGCGCCAGACCCGGAATCACCCGCAGTGCATAGGCCGGGCCGCCGCCGATCCAGGCGAGGGCGGCCTTGCTGACCGAATTGGTGGCGAAGGCGGCAAGGATCGCGATGGCCGCCGTCCGCGTATCGAGCGGCAGCGAGGCGACCGAGATCGCCGGCGCATGGGTGTCCGCGAAACCGGCCAGCATGGCTGCGGCCAGCACGCCGGCCTCGCCGTAAAGATCCTGCAGCGCCGCCGACCCCAGCAGCACGCTCGCCAGCATGCCGGCAAACAGCAGGGCACTGGTCAGCCGGAAGGCGCGGCCGGGCTTGTCCTCGGCGGCACGCCGGTCGCGCACCGCAACCACGGTGAAGATCGCGCCATAAACGGCGGCGGCGATGCCGGCCAGGATCAGTGGAATGGCGAGCTGGCGCAGCACCGGCAGGCTGGTGGCCGCCAGCACCAGCGCCATCTGCACCACGGTCGCCACGGTGGAGAGTACGGCGCCGGCCACGGCGGCGCTGCGGTCGCCCTCGCTCTTGCGCGCGCGCTGGCCCATCGCGCCGATGGTGGCGGTGCTGGACATGAAGCCGCCGGCGAAACCCGCCAGCGGCAGGCCGTATTTCGTGCCGACGCTGCGGATGGCGATATGGCCGATACCGCCGATCGCCATGACCAGGATCACCACGATCCAGATCTTGGCCGGATTGAACGCGTCGAACGGACCCATCGCGCGATCGGGCAGCAGCGGCAGCACCACCAGCGTCGCGGCAGCAAAGACCAGCGCATCCCGCAGTTCGTCGGCGGTCAGCACATGATGCACGAAGGCATGCATCTGCGTGCGCGCCGCCAGCAGGGCCGCGACGGTGACGCCGATGCCGGCGGCCAGTGCCGGATGCTCGATGCAGAAGCCGCCGAGCAGCACGGTGAGCACCAGCGCGATTTCCGAGGTGAGGCCGTAATTGCTGTCGGCCTCCCCCGCGCTGGCAGGGTCGCCGCCCTCGGGCGGTGTCATAGTCTGGCGATAATAGGCCACGGCGCAGAACAGCGCCGCAGTCGCCACGGCCAGCGCCAGCAGCAGGTCGCCGCCGACGCTCTTGCCGGTGGCGCCGGCCAGCGCCGCCAGCGTGTAGGTGCGGATGCCGGCGGCGGATTTGGCACCCTTGCGCCGTTCGCGCTCGGCGCCGATCAGCAGGCCGATGCCCAGCGCGGTGACGAAATGGATGATGGCGGGCTCGATCATGCCTCTCTCACCTTGCGGGCTTACCCTTGCGGACGGTTGACAGCGGAACGGGGCCGGCAGAGCGTTTGTTCCGTCCTACAGGAGGGAAGCCCGCCATGATGCTCGACTGGAACGATTACCGCCGCCAGCTCAAATCCACAATGGGAGACTTGGGCAAACTCAGCCCCGGCACGATGGACGGCTATCGGACCATGGCCACGGCCTACAAAGAGGGCGGCCATCTCGACGCCAAGCTGCGCGAGCTGATGTCGATTGCCGTCGGCGTGGCGTTGCGCTGCGACGGCTGCATCGCCGTGCATACCGACGCGGCGATCCGTCATGGCGCGACAAAAGAAGAGATCGCCGAGGCCTGCAACGTGGCGATCTCGATCAGCGCCGGCGCCGCGCTGGTCTATTCCGCCCGCGCGCTCGATGCGGTGGCGCAGCATCCGACGACTCAGGCGGCCGCGACGGCAAAGGCATAAGGCATGACCGTCATCGCCAATATCGCGGTCGCGCTGGTGGCGGCCCTGCATGTCTGGATCCTGGTGCTGGAGATGTTTCTCTGGACCAGGCCGGCCGGACTGAAGGCGTTTCGCAACACGCCGGAGAAGGCCCGCGACACGGCGGTGCTGGCGGCCAACCAGGGACTCTATAACGGCTTCCTCGCGGCGGGACTGATCTTCGGCCTGCTGTATCCAGCAGACCCCGCCGCGCTGCATATCCAGAGCTTCTTCCTCGTCTGCGTGGCGGTGGCGGGTGTCTACGGCGCGGCGACGGCGGCGCGCAAGATTCTCTACATCCAGACCGTGCCGGCACTGATCGCGCTGGCGCTGGTGTGGGGCTCATAACCGTCATCCTCGGGGCAAGCCCGAGGGTGACGATTGTGGTTACTTCGGCCGGCACCGAAGCATCTGCGCCGCTCCGTCTGCCATAGTCCGCAGATCGAGAATCAAAAAAAGCCGGAGTCCTCCCGTCATGTCATTCCCCGTCGCGTTGCCGTTCGATCCGTTGCTGCTGCTGTGGATCGGCGCCGTCTTCCTGCTGGCCGGCATGGTGAAAGGTACCATCGGCCTCGGCCTGCCCAGCATTTCGCTCGGGCTGCTGGCGGCGACGATGGACCTGAAACTGGCGATGATCCTGCTGCTGGCGCCGAATCTGGTCACCAATCTGTGGCAGGCACTGAGCGGCGGGCATTTCGCGCTGCTGCTGAAACGGCTGTGGCTGTTCCTGCTCTGCGCGGCCGGCGCGATCTGGCTCGGCAGCGCCGGTCTCGCACGGGTCGACGCCAAAGCACTCGGCGCCCTGCTGGGCCTGCTGCTGGCGGTCTATGCTTTGCTCGGCCTGCTGCGCCCGCCGCTGTCGCTGCCGGCGAAACATGAAATCTGGGCCGGGCCGCTGACCGGCCTGGTCAACGGTATTCTCACTGGCTTGACCGGCAGTTTCGTGGTGCCCGGCGTGCCCTATCTGCAGGCGCTGGGTCTGACCCGCGACCAGCTGGTGCAGGCGATGGGAATGCTTTTCATGGCCTCCACGCTGGGGCTGGGTGCCAGTCTCGGCGGCCGTAATATGCTGAGCCTCGACCTGCTCGCGCTCTCCGCGCTCTGCGTGCTGCCGGCGCTGTTCGGCATGAGCCTCGGCCGCCGGCTGCGCCACCGCCTGTCGGAAACGGCGTTCAAACGCGCCTTCTATGGCGCACTGCTGCTGCTCGGCGGCTATATCGTGGCCAGGTGGGCGGTGGGGTGAGAGCGGTCGGCGATTTCCCGGGCTGCGATGTTCCAGTCTGCGATGTCCCAGTCGGCCGGTTTGCCGGTTTCGGTCGTCGGCAATGCGGTCCCGAAGGTGAGGCTGCGCGGCCGCTCGGCGTCGCTGAGCTGCGCGGCCAGCGCATCTTCGATGCTCCGGCGCAGCATGGCCGTATCCTGCTGCGGATCGTCGGGGACGACGAAGGCTTTGAGCCGCAGACCGTCGCCGGCGACCATCGGACGCACGCTGGCGTCGCGCACGCCGGGCAGGCGGCACAGCATCTCGCGCACATGCGCGGGAAACACATTGATGCCGCCCACCTGGACGGCGCCGTCGACGCGGCCCTGCAGCGCGAACTGCGTGTCGTCCTGCCATGACAGCCGGTCCTGCAGTGGCAGGAGCGCGCCGCTGCCGCGATGGCGCAGCGCGTCGCCGGCCGGCTGCCAGTAGGGAAACAGCGTATAGGTCTCGCGGCTGCCGTCGCGCCAGCCGATGCCGGCCGTCTCGCTGGACCCGTAGACCTCGATGAAGCGTGCCAGCCTGCCGCGCCGCAGACCTTCGGCTGTGGCCGGCGGGCAGGGGCCGGTGGAGACGATACCGATCACATCCTCCGGCCAGCTCTGACCGGACTGCAGCTGCCGCGTCCAGAATTCCGGGTAGCCGATCACCAGATCGCCGGGCTGCACCGGCAGGCGCAACCGGTTGCGGCAGTCGACCACCTCGGCAGCGCCGAGTTTGCGCGGCAGCATCACCGTGAACAGGAAACCGTAGATGTGATGGCCGGGCACCACCTGCAAAACGCGACGGCGCGGGCCGATCAGATCCGCCAGACAGTTGGTCTCTTCGTCCAGGCGTGCGACCGGATGCGTGCATAGCTTCGGCGGCCCGGAACTGCCCGAGGTGCGGAAGCCGATCTCGGCATCGAATTTTTGCAGGCAATAGGCCGCGATATCGAGCCACTCGCCCAGCCGCCGCCGCATCAGGAGATAATCTTCCGCACCGACACGATGCAGATGCAGCGCCTCGTTCAGCGCCGAGGCGATATTGAGGCGTTCGAGCGAGTCCGCGCCCAGGCCGTCATCGGCCAGCGAGAATTCCTCGGTCCAGCTATCCTGCCGCAGCGGCGGCAGGCCCGGACGCAGCCGCGCGAATTCGCCGGCCACAAGGTCGGCGACATAGCGACGCAGCGTTGTCCGGTCCTGCCACCAGGCCATGACGGAGCCTTGGCTTACAGGCGCTTCACGAACACCCAGTAGCTGTCGCCGATGACGGCATTCTTCATCTGCACCTTCACCTTGGTCGGCTGCATGTTGTAGTCGAAGGTGTAGTCGATCATCACGCTCAGCTTGCCTGACTTGACGCCGGCATCGAAAGCGCCCTTGAAGGCGGGCGTGTTGGTGCAGGGCGCGACCTCGGTGAAGAAGTTCTTGCCGATCACGGCCTTGGGATCGCGGCCGGTGATGGCACCCTCGGCCATGTTGTACTGCAGGATGACGCCCTTCGCGTCGAGCTGCACGGCACCGAAGGCGAGATTGTTGATCTCGGCGGCGGACAGTTTGGCCAGCGTATTCTGGATATCGTCCTTGCCGAATTCAACGATGGTGGGAGCGGTCATGTCGGGCTGTCTCTCATGTGGAAAGGTTGGAGTTTGTTTGACAACCGACAATTAGGTCGCGCTGAGCAAAAGGGTATGCAATCCAGCCGGTATTTATTTTCGGGGCGGCGGTGATCCGTGCGGCGATCCGGGACGTAGGCAATAGTCTGAGCTGCCGACAATGCTTTGCGCGACAGCGGGGCGGTAGAGAGCATAGAAGCAGCATCGCCGCATGCTAGCCGGCCGGATCGGCAGGTGCGCGGTGCGCGGCAGGCGATGCTTACAGGCGCTGACTCTGTTCGGCGCCTGTATAGTATTGAGGTGAAGCCTCGCCCGAGAGCTGCTCAGGCAAGGCAGCTGCCCTAGGGCAGTCGATAGATCGCCTTCACATTGTCAACCGCCACGCGCTGCGCCAGCTGCGGCGGCAGCTGCGACAGCAGGGTCTGCGCCGCCTGGGTCATCTGCACGGTGCGCTCCATGAAGATGCTGCCAGCCGAGGCACGCTGGTTCGTGTTGCCGCCGGCCTTCATGCCGACCGTAGACGAGCCGTAGAAACGGTCGGTGCCGATCACGAAGCGGTCGGGAAATTCGGCGATTAGCCGGCGCCAGTCCGGCCGCAGCCGGCCCTCGCGCGCCAGTGCCGTGTTCGGCTCCGGCGACTGCGGTAGCGCCTTGATGCTCATATAGAGGTTGGGATGCTCGCGCATCATGCGGCGGATCAGCTCGACGCTCAGCATGCCGGTATGGTCGACGCCGGCATGGGCCCAGACGATGCGCGCGCCGCGCTCATGCGCCAGCAGCGTCTCGAACTGCGCTAGGTTGGGCGTCAGCACGGGCGGATTGTTCTGCGACATCTCCTTCAGTTTCGCCGGCAGCGGAGTCGGGTCGACCACCACATCCATATGGAAGTCGATCACCACATTGCGCTTGGCCGCGATCTCGACCAGCAGCAGGAACAGCGGGTGGTCCGGGCGCGAGCGGTGATAGGAATGCGCGTCATTGACCGACAGGTGATTGGCCGACATCTCGCCGAAGCCGACGGCGCCGGCATCGATGATGCCGTGGGCGGTGGCGGCGAATTTCTGCCGCAGGTCGTCGCCGATTTTCTCGGCATCGGGCTCGTAATGAATCATCGGATTGAGCGTGCCGCCGCCGCCGAGAAAGGCGAAGCGGCCGGGATGCTTTTTTACGGCCTCGGCGAAGTCGGCGATGTCGTACAGGCCCTTGCCCGGCGGTTGTGGCGTCGGCATCACGATGGCAAGGCCGATATTGTTCTTGTCCATGTCGGTAATCGCCGCGCGCACCGCACCGGGCCAGTCGCCGGTGGTGTTGGTCACGCCGCTGACCAGATGCACATGGGTGTCGATCCAGCGCGGCACTTCATTCTCGACGCGTGGCGGCCCGGCTTCGCGCGGCGCGCCTTCGCCGCCCTGTTGCATGCCACCCTGCTGCATTCCGGGCCGTCGCATCGGCTGCGCCTCGGCCGGCGCCAGCAGCGACAGCGAAAAGATACAGACAGCCAAAGCCGACGCTGCGCGAACAGCGGCACGCGACACACTCAGACTCCACATCCGTCTTCCCCTCCGGAATGGGCCGCACCGATCCCCACCGGTAGCGACTCAATAGTTACACCTGCCTTATGTGGAATTCTGGCGCAGGGTAACGGCGGGATGCAAGTTGACGCTGCGTCAGCCGTGCCACGGAATCGCGCGCTTAGTAGTAGCGCGAAATGACGGGGTGGCCCGGCGCGGGCGAAGCCGGTCGCCTGTCGGCCGCATCGAAGCTGCGTTCGCTCTGCACGTGGCAGATCTGCACGCGATACCAGGAGAAGAACCCGCCGCGCCCGGCTTTCTTGGCCGCCGCATGCTGGCGGTCACGCGCCCAGAGTTTCACGGCCTCCTCGGACTCGTATTCCACCAGCGTGACGCGCTCGCCATCGGCGGCGGTATAGGCCTTATGCGAAATGTAGCCGGGCATCTGCATGGCCAGCGGGCCGATCTGCTGCACCATGGCGGCATAGGCTTCGGTGGCTTCGGGCCGCAGGCGGCTGCGGAAGGCGACGAGAATCATGGGGAGGCTCTTTTCGGATTGGTCTGCAACGACGCGGCGGATATTGCGCCGGACTGCATATCCCGTAAAATGAATAATAGTGATCATATCAATCTTGAAATGGGATATTAAAAAATGGACCTGACCGACCTGCACGTCTTCCGCACCGTTGTTGAGTCCGGCGGCGTGACGGCGGCGGCGAACAAACTGCATCGCGTGCAGTCGAATGTGACGGCGCGTATCCAGAAGCTGGAACAGGATCTCGGCCAGCCGTTATTCGCGCGCGAAGGCCGGCGGCTGCAGATCACGCCGGCCGGCCGCACGCTGCTCGATTATGCGCACCGCCTGCTGGCGCTGGCCGAGGAAGCGCGCGGCGCGCTGCAGCAGTCGGCGCCGCCGCGCGGCCTGCTCACGCTTGGCACGATGGAAAGCACCGCCGGCGTGCGCCTGCCCGGACCCTTGAGCGAATATCACCGCCGCTACGCGGACGTGCGCGTCGAGCTGCATACCGGATCGCCGCGCGAGCTGATGGCGAAGGTGCTGGCCGGCGAGAGCGACGCCGCACTGGTGGCCGAACCGGTCAGCGAGCCGCGGCTCGCCACGCTGCCGGTGTTCGATGAGGAACTGGTGCTGGTCACGACGGCCGATCATCCCATGGTACGCAAGCCCGCCGATCTGCGCGAGGCGCATGTGCTGGCCTTTCATCCCGGCTGCCCGCATCGCGAAAGGCTGGAACGCTGGTTCGGCCAAGGCGGCCGCGAGATCGCACGCCTGGTGGAGCTGGCCTCGTATCACGTGATGCTCGGCTGCGTGGCGGCCGGCATGGGCGCGGCGCTGATGCCGCGGAGCGTGCTGGATGGCTATGCCGCGCGCGGCAAATTACGCGAACACAAACTGCCGGCGCCGTTCCAGCGCGCGAAGACGCTTCTCGTGTGGCGCAAGGACCAGCCGCAGCCGAAGGTGAGCGCGCTGGCGGAGCTACTGACGAAGCGGAAGAAGGCGGTGCGGTGAAGTATGAGGTGAATACGATCACCACCAGACCGGTAACGCCGCGCAGATCGGCCTCACAGCTTCTTGTCGCCGTCCGGCAGGTCGCGGTGAGTGCCGAACTGGGAGCGTGTTTCGATCTCGGTCACCACGGATTTGCGCTCGTCGCCATCACCCGTGATCTCGGTGGTGCGATAGATGGTGGTGGTCCCGACGTGCCAGAATTTCGCCAGCGCAATCGCGGCCAGCAGTGCCACGATGCCAACAGGCAGCTCGTAGGCTTCCAGCGCCTCGTATTTGAGATAGGGAATAGTGCCGCCGGCCCCGGCATAGAGCATCAGGCAGCCGAGCACGCACAGCGCGCCGACGAGAAAGCCTTTGATCAGCATCGCACGCCTCCTGCAACAGGTTCGGTGTGATGCCGTATCCTATCACCCTTCGTGAAAAATCCGCCGCAGCTTTTCCAGATCGCTCCGTACCCACTCCTCATCCCGCTTCGACGTCGCGTCATCCATGCCGGGCTGACGGAACAGCGTGAGTACTACCTCGGCAATGTCGCCATTGGCGATCGCGCGCATCGGCACATAAACGTCGCTGCCATCGGGCAGGGTGACGCGGTGATCCAGAATCCCGAACGCGTTCGGCGGCGTGAAGGCGAGGGTCGCCAGGCCGACGCCGTCCTGCTGCGCGGTCCAGACATCGTGCGTCGCGTCGTGCCGCAGCTGCCCCAGCCCGCTGGCCCAGTGCGGCCAGTTGGCCGGATCGCGCAGAAAGCCGTAGACGGTCTCGAAGGGTTTCGTGATCGTGACCGAAAGGTGTCTGCACGGCAGGGCGGTCGTCGAGATCTGCGCCATGGCGTGTCTCCGCTTGCCGAATGATTGAGTTCATGATATGTTCTCAAACGGCGGGCCGCGTGTCAAGCAGGCTCGGGCGCCGGTTTTGTCCGGCAGAATGCTGCATGCAAGTGTATGTCGGGCGCGGCGCGACGATCCCGGGATAAACCGCGGAATCCCGCACAACACGCGCCGCATCGGCGTGGAATACGCGTCGGATAAGCCGAAATAAGGGTCAAATAAGCCGGAATAAGCATCATATAAGACAAAATAAGCCTCCTATAAGCCGGCCTAAGACGCAGCCGGACCGGCCCGGAGGCCACAGATCGGCCGGAGTTATATCGATCTCTCAACTTGTTATGGGCGGTTCGGGCGCTATAGTCCGCCCCGCATCAGGATGACAACGCAGTTTATGACCGCCACGACCGCCACCGCTGCCCCCGCTGTTCCGGGCATCAACTCGCTGGGCTTCGCCAAGCCGCCGGCGCAGACGCGCGTGGTCGTCGCCATGTCGGGCGGGGTCGATTCCTCCGTCGTGGCAGGGCTGCTCAAGCGGGAAGGCTACGACGTCATCGGGATTACGCTCCAGCTCTACGATCACGGCGCGGCGATTGCGAAAAAGGGCGCCTGCTGCGCCGGCCAGGATATCCATGACGCGCGCATGGTTGCCGAACGCCTCGGCATTCCGCATTACGTGCTGGATTACGAAAGCCGCTTCCGCCAGGCGGTGATCGACGAATTCGCCGAGAGCTACGTGAACGGCGAGACGCCGATCCCCTGCATCCGCTGCAACCAGCGCGTCAAGTTCCGCGACCTGCTGGAGACCGCGCGCGATCTCGACGCCGACTGCCTCGCCACCGGCCATTACGTGCAGCGCACGCTAGATGGTGAGGGCCATGCGCAACTGCTGCGCGGCGCCGATCCGCGTCGCGACCAGAGCTATTTCCTCTACACCACCACGCAGGCGCAGCTCGGCTATCTGCGCTTTCCGCTGGGCCATCTGGAAAAGCCCGAGGTGCGTAAACTGGCGGAAGAGTTCGGCCTGATCGTGGCCGACAAGCCGGACAGCCAGGATATCTGCTTCGTGCCCAATGGCGATTATGCCAGCGTGGTGACCAAGCTGCGGCCCGAAGCGGCCGAGCCGGGCGACATTGTCGATGTGCAAGGCAATGTCCTTGGCAGACATGACGGCGTGATCCATTTCACGGTGGGTCAGCGCAAGGGGATCGGCATCGCGGCCAGCGAACCGCTCTATGTCGTGAAGCTGGATGCGGCCGCGCGCCGCGTGGTGGTCGGGCCGCGCGACGCGCTGGCGCGCAAGACCGTGTGGCTGCGCGAGCTCAACTGGCTGGGCGATGCGCCGCTGCCGGCCGACGGCCTCGATGTGACCGTGAAACTGCGCTCGGCGCAGCCGGCCGTCGCCGCGCGCATCTTTGCCGCTGAGGCCGGCGCCGCCCGTCTCGAACTCTACAATCCCGAATACGGCGTCGCGCCCGGCCAGGCCGGCGTGGTCTACGATGGCGACCGCCTGCTCGGCGGCGGCTGGATCGCCAGAGAGATTCCCGGGGCAGATGGCCGCGCAGTACCCGGATTAGCTGCTTAAATACAAGGGTTTGTCTCGCGCTTGACAGATCGGGGCGCTGCCCGTATTTCATGCGCCTCGCGCCGGGTTTCCCGGTTCGAGGATGGGCGTGGCTGGATAGCTCAGTTGGTAGAGCAAGGGACTCATAAGCCCTGGGTCGGCAGTTCAAATCTGCCTCCAGCCACCATCCGCCGCCCGTTCAGGCACATGCTCCGGTACACATCTTGCTACGACAGGGGTAAAGACCCGTCCGTATCGCAAGCCAGCAGATGTCCGCCGCACCCGTCATACGCATTCTTCTGATCGACGAAGACCCCGACCGCGCCGTGGTGCTGGCCGAGGCGCTGCAGGGCAAGGGCTATGCGCTGGTGGCGACGCTGGCGCCGCGCGACCTCAGTGCGAAACGCGTGCAGGAGATCGCGCCCGACGTGATCATCGTCGATATGGAAAGCCCGTCGCGCGACACCATCGACAGCATGCGCCAGATCAATGCCGACCAACCGCGGCCGATCGTGATGTTCGTCGACCAGTCGGATGAGTCGATGATCCAGGAAGCCATGCAGGCCGGGGTTTCGGCCTATATCATCGACGGTATGAACCCCAAGCGGGTGAAGCCGATCATCGATGTGGCGGTGGCGCGCTTCCGCGAGTTCCAGGCGCTGCGCGACGAGCTGAAAAAGACCAAGGCGACGCTCTCCGAACGCAAGCTGATCGAACGCGCCAAGGGGCTTCTCATGCGCGAACGCAATATCGGCGAGGACGAGGCCTACGCCGCCCTGCGCAAGCTGGCGATGGATCGCCAGCAGCGCCTGGTCGATGTGGCCGAGGCGCTGCTCGCCTTCGCCGATGTGCTGAAGAAGAAGTAGGCAGCGCTGCGAAGCATCCGCCTGATAATTGTGCAGTGCGGCAATGCTGCCTCGAATCGTGCAGCTCAGCCATCGTCCTGAAAACTCTCGCAAAACCCTATATGCTGCGCTGCGGCATGATCTGGCACGCTTCCTGCTAGACAAGGCCTGAACCTCCCGCTGCAATGGCGCAGCGGGTTTGACCGGATCCTCCCAGCAACGCCTCCCCAGGTTTGCGCCGAGTGCCCGGTCCCGGACTGGACAAAGGCGTCCCGAGATGCGGCCCCGCGAAACATGGGCCGACGTCGAGGGGCGCTTTTTTTATTGGCCAAACGACAACAGGGACGAGGGGATCGACAGATGAAAAAGATGACACGCCGCCAGGTATTCAAGGGCGCCGCCGGCACCGCCGCCTTATTCGCCGCCGCCCGGCTGCAGCTGCCCGCCGGTGCTTTTGCACAGGCGGCCGGCCCGGAAGTGAAGGGCACCAAGCTCGGCTATATCGCGCTCACCGACTCCTCGCCGCTGATCATCGCCAAGGAGAAGGGCCTGTTCGCCAAATACGGCCTGCCCGACATGGTGATCGACAAGCAGGCCTCCTGGGGCGCGACGCGCGACAATATCGAACTGGGCGAAGCCGGCGGCGGCATCACGGGGGCGCATATCCTCACTCCCATGCCGTATCTGATCGCGGCCGGCCGCATCACCAAGACCAAAATTCCGATGGCGATGCTGGCCCGCCTCAATACCAACGGCCAGGCCATCTCGGTGTCGAAAGCCTATGCCGATCTCAAGGTGACGACCGATGCCAAGTCGCTCGGCGATGCCTTCCGCAAGGCGAAAGCCGCCGGCAAGGACATCAAATGCGCCATGACCTTTCCGGGCGGCACGCATGACATGTGGATCCGCTACTGGCTGGCGGCCAACGGCATCGACCCCGAAAAGGATGTCTCGACCATCACCGTGCCGCCGCCGCAGATGGTGGCGAATATGAAGGTCAACACGATGGAGGCCTTCTGCGTCGGCGAACCCTGGCCGTCGCAGTTGGTGCACCAGGATATTGGCTATACCGCGCTGACCACCGGCGAACTCTGGAAGGATCATCCGGAAAAGTCGCTGTCGGTGCGCGCCGACTGGGCCGAGAAGAATCCGAAGGCAACCAAGGCCATGCTGATGGCCGTGCTGGAAGCCCAGCAGTGGTGCGACAAGAAGGAAAACAAGGCCGAGCTGTGCAAGATCGTCGGCGGCCGCGACTGGTTCAAGGTACCGGTGGAAGACATCCTCGACCGTCAGGAGGGCCGCATCAATTACGGTCTCGGCCGCAAGGTTACCGTCGGTCTGGACAGCCCGCTGGTGATGAAGTTCTGGCGCGACCAAGCCTCCTATCCGTTCCAGAGCCATGAACTGTGGTTCCTCACCGAGAACCAGCGCTGGGGCTATCTGCCGGCCGATACCGACACCAAGGCGCTGATCTCCGCCACCAACCGCGAAGACCTGTGGCGCGATGCCGCCAAGACCATCGGCGTGGCCGCGGCAGACATCCCGGCTTCGACCTCGCGCGGCAAGGAAACCTTCTTCGACGGCAAGGTCTTCGATCCGGCCGATCCGGCCGGTTACCTGAAGAGCCTGCAGATCACGCGGGTCTGAACCGATGTCCGCCCATGACAAGGAGCTGTCCATGGCTGTGAAAACCGATGTGCTGACCAAGGCGGAGTTCGGCGGTGGCGAGAGTATTCTCGCCACCCTGACCCCGCATGTGGTGGGCGGACTGAAATTCGTTGCGACCCGCGTCCTGCCGCCGCTGCTGTTCCTGGCGCTGGCGGTAGTGATCTGGGAAATCGCCTGCTCCAGCCCGAAGGCGACCTTGCCGCCGCCCTCGAAAGTGGTGGCCGATACCTGGGAACTGATTATCGATCCCTTTTTCGACAAGGGCGGCCTCAACAAGGGCATGTTCTGGCATCTGGCCTCCAGCCTGCAGCGTGTTGCGGTCGGCTTTGCCATCGCCGCCGCCGTTGGCATCGCGCTCGGTGTCCTGATCGGTCAGTCGACGCTGGCCTTCCGCGGCCTCGACCCGATCTTCCAGGTGCTGCGCACGGTGCCGCCGCTGGCCTGGTTGCCGTTGTCGCTGGCCGCGTTCCGCCATGCCGACCCGTCGGCCATCTTCGTCATCGCCATTACGGCGGTATGGCCGATTATCCTCAATACCGCGGTCGGCATCCGTAACATCCCGCAGGATTACCGCAACGTCTCGCGCGTGCTGCGGCTCAACGGCTTCGAGTTCTTCTTCAAGGTGATGCTGCCAGCCACCGTGCCGTTCATGTTCACCGGCCTGAAGATCGGCATCGGACTGTCCTGGCTAGCTATCGTCGCGGCGGAAATGCTGATCGGCGGCGTCGGTATCGGCTTCTTCATCTGGGATGCCTGGAACAGCTCGCTGATCAGCGAGATCATCCTGGCGCTGATCTATGTCGGTCTGGTCGGCTTCATGCTCGACCGTCTGATCGGCTTTATCGGCAACCGCGTCGGCGGTTATGCGGCCCAGTAAGATGGCGCGCAAAGAAACCAGGACAAAGAAGGCGAGGGCCGCAGCACCTGCTGCGACCCTCACCCCTATGCGGATCGGCTTCATCGCGCTGACCGACTGCGCCCCGCTGATCGTGGCGAAGGAAAAAGGGTTCTTCGCCCAGCATGGTCTGGATGTCACGCTCGTGCGCGAGCCCAGCTGGGCCAACATGCGCGACAAGGTGGCGCTCGGCGCGCTGGATGCGGCCCATATGCTGGCGCCGATGCCGCTGGCGGCGACGCTGGGCGCCGGCGGCTGGAAGAAGCCGCAGATCACGTCTTTCGTGCTCAATCTGAATGGCAATGCCGTCACGATCTCCACGAAACTGTGGAATCGGCTGGTCGATGCCGAGCCGGCGCTGGCCTACGACCGCCACGAGGCCGGCAACGTGCTGCGCCGCCTGATCGCCGCCGACCGCAAGGCCGGCCGACCCAAGATCACCTTCGCCACCGTGTTCAACTATTCCTCGCACCAGATCCAGCTGCGCTACTGGCTGGCCTCGGCCGGTATCGATCCGGATCGCGACGTCCAACTCGTGATCGTGCCGCCGCCGCAGATGACCGATCGACTGGCGGCGGGCGAGATCGACGGCTTCTGTGTCGGCGATCCGTGGAACTCGCTGGCGGTACTGCGCGGCGTCGGCCGTATCCTGATTTCGGGCTACGAGATCTGGAACAACCGCATCGAAAAGGTGATCGGCACCAACCGCGACTGGGTCGAACGCAATCCGCTGACCCACAAGCAGATGCTGATGGGCCTGATCGAGGCGGCGGAATGGCTCGACCGGCCGGAGAACCGGCTGGAAGGCGTCGAGATCATGGCGAAGCCCGAGTATATCGGGCCGGAAGCCGCCGAAGCGATCCGCCTCAGCATGCTGGGTGTGGTGCGCTACGGCCTCGACACCGCGCCCGAACACATGCCGGATTTCTTCGTCTTCAGCCGCTACAGCGCCAACTTCCCCTGGCGCAGCCAGGCCGAGTGGTATCTGACCGAGATGCGGCGCTGGAAACTGATCGATCCCGCCACCGACATCGCCGCTGTCGCCGATTGCGTCTATCGCACCGACCTCTATCGCGAAGCGGCGGCCGCACTCGACAAGCCGTTTCCGCTGATCGACCGCAAGCCCGAAGGCCTGCATGCCGGGCCGTGGACACTGGCGCAGGCCAGCGCGCCGATCCCGATGGGCGCGGATCTGTTCTTCGACGGGTCCTATGTCTCGTCCGCGCGCCCGGTCGTACCGGTCGCCCGCGACATCTCCATTCCAGCCCCCACGTCTTCGCGCGCCGCGAAAAGGAGCCTGCCATGAGCGCCTATCTGAGCATCAGCAATGTCGGCATGACCTTCAAAGGCGCCAACGGACCCTTCATTGCCCTGCGCGAAATCGAGCTGCAGATCGAGAGCGGCGAGTTCGTCGCGCTGATCGGACATTCCGGCTGCGGTAAATCCACGCTGCTCAACATCGTGGCGGGACTGACGCGCGCCACCACCGGCGGCGTGCTGCTGCAGGGCAAGGAAGTGTCCGATCCCGGCCCCGACCGTGCCGTGGTGTTCCAGAACCATTCGCTGCTGCCCTGGCTGACCGTCTACGACAATGTTCGCCTCGCGGTCGACAAGGTGCATGCCAAGGCCAAGAGCAAGGCCGAGCGCGACGAGTGGACCCGGCACAATCTGGCGCTGGTCGGCATGGATCATGCGCTCGACAAACGCCCGCAGGAAATCTCCGGCGGCATGAAGCAGCGCGTCGGTATCGCGCGTGCGCTGGCGATGGAGCCCAAGGTGCTGCTGCTGGACGAACCCTTCGGCGCGCTGGATGCCCTGACCCGCGCGACGCTGCAGGACACCGTGATGGAACTGCACGCCAAGCTGAAGAACACCGTGATCATGATCACCCATGACGTGGACGAGGCCGTGCTGCTGTCCGACCGTGTGGTGATGATGACGAATGGCCCGGCGGCGACCATCGGCGAAGTGCTGGATGTCAACCTGGCCCGTCCGCGCAACCGCCTGGCGCTGGCGACCGACCCCGAATACACCCGCTGCCGCCAGCAGATTCTCGAATTCCTGTATGCGCGCCATCGCGCCCCCGCAGTCCACGCAGCCTGAGTCAGTTTCAGAGTAGGAGTGCCCCCCAATGGCTGAGAGACTTCTGATCGTTGGCAACGGCATGGCGCCGGGACGGATGCTGGAGCATCTGCTGGAGAAAGCCCCCGGCCGTTACGACATCACCATCTTCAATGCCGAACCGCGCGTGAACTACGACCGCATCATGCTGTCGCCGGTGCTGTCGGGCGAGAAGAGCTACGAGCAGATCGTCATCCATGGCGATGGCTGGTACATCAAGAACGGCATCACCCTGCACAAGGGCACGAAAGTCACTGGCATCGACCGTGCCGCCAAGACGATCAGCACCGATAACGGCTTGACGGAAAGCTACGACAAGCTGGTGATCGCGACTGGCTCTGTGCCCTTCATCATCCCGGTGCCGGGCCACAATCTGCCCGGCGTGCTGAGCTATCGCGATCTCGACGATGTCGACGCCATGATCCTGGCTGCCAAGGCGCGGGGCAATGCCGTGGTGATTGGCGGCGGCCTGCTGGGTCTTGAGGCTGCGGCCGGTCTTGCCGAGCAGGGCATGGATGTGACGGTCGTGCATCTGATGCCGACCCTGATGGAGCGTCAGCTGGATGCCAGCGCCGGCTATCTGCTGAAGAAGCAGATCGAGCAGCGCGGCATCAAGGTGCTGACCGGTGCCAATACCAAAGCGATCCTCGGCACCAGCAAGGTCGAGGGCGTCGAGCTAGAAGACGGCACCGTGCTGCCGGCGTCGCTGGTGGTGATGGCGGTGGGTATCCGTCCCAATGCCTGGCTCGGCAAGGAAGCCGGGCTGACGGTCAATCGCGGCATCGTGGTGGACGACCAGATGCGGACCTCGGACCCCGATATCTTTGCGCTGGGCGAATGCGTCGAGCATCGCGGCGCCACTTATGGCCTTGTGGCACCGCTGTATGAGATGGCCGGCGTGCTGGCCAAAACGCTGATCGATGAACCCGCCGCCTACAATGGTTCGGTGACGGCCACCAAGCTGAAGGTGACCGGGATCAGTCTTTTCTCTGCTGGGGATTTCGCCGAGGCCAAGGACCGCGAGGAGATCGTGCTGCGCGATGCCGCGCGGGGCGTTTACAAGCGGCTGGTGCTGAAGGACGGCAAGATCATCGGCACGGTGCTGTATGGCGATGTGGAAGACGGTGCCTGGTTCTTCCAGCTGCTGCGCGAAGGCGCCGATATCGCCGAGATGCGCCAGACCCTGATCTTCGGCCAGGGCTTTGCGGGAGGTACCCCGCTGGACCCTATGGCGGCCGTTGCAGCCTTGCCGGATGAGGCAGAGATCTGCGGCTGCAACGGCGTGTGCAAGAGCAAGATCACCGGGGCGATCACGGCCAATGGCCTGACCACGCTGGACGAGGTACGGGCAGTCACCAAAGCCTCGGCCTCCTGCGGCAGTTGCACGGGACTTGTCGAAAAGCTGATCGGGCTTACGCTGGGCGATACCTACGCGCCGAAGGCCAACAAGGCGGCCTGCGGCTGCACCGATCTAGGCCATGACGATATTCGCCGGCTGATTATAGCCAAGGAACTGAAGTCGATTCCGGCGGTGATGCAGGAGCTGGAATGGAAGACGTCCTGCGGCTGCAGCAAATGCCGCCCGGCGCTCAACTACTATCTGCTGGCCACCTGGCCCGGTGAGTATGTCGACGACAACCAGTCGCGTTTCATCAACGAACGCGTGCACGCCAATATCCAGAAAGACGGCACGTATTCGGTGGTGCCGCGCATGTGGGGCGGCGTCACCACAGCGGCCGAACTGCGCGCGATTGCCGATGTGGCCGACAAGTTCAACATACCCACGGTGAAAGTCACCGGCGGCCAGCGTATCGACCTGCTGGGTGTGAAGAAGGAAGATCTGCCCGGTGTCTGGGCCGATCTCAATGCGGCCGGCATGGTCTCGGGTCATGCCTATGCCAAGGGATTGCGCACGGTGAAGACCTGCGTCGGTACCGAATGGTGCCGTTTCGGTACGCAGGATTCGACCGGGCTGGGCATCAAGCTGGAGAAATTCACCTGGGGCAGCTGGACGCCGCATAAGGTGAAGCTCGGCGTCTCGGGCTGTCCGCGCAACTGCGCCGAAGCAACGATCAAGGATATCGGTATCGTCTGCATCGACTCCGGCTACGAGTTCCATATCGCCGGCGCCGCCGGCATGGAAGTGAAGGCGACAATCCTGCTGTGCAAGCTGGAGACCGAAGAGGAGGTGCTGGAATATACCGGCGCGCTGATGCAGCTCTATCGCGAACAGGCGCATTACCTCGACCGTATACATAAATGGCTGCATCGCGTCGGTCTGGACAGTGTGAAACAGCAGATCGTCGAGGATCACGCACGTCGCCGCGCGCTATTCGCCCGTTTCGTGCAGGCGCAGAAATTCGCCCAGATCGATCCCTGGGCCGAGCGCGTGGCCGGGGCGTTCGATTACGAATTCAAGCCGCTGGCCGATCTGCGGCTGGCGCACGCCGCCGAGTGAGGAGGGCCATGAAGATGAGCAGCGACTGGCTCGAGATCGGCACACTGGACGACATTCCGCGCCGCGCCGCGCGTGTGGTCAAAACCGCGCGCGGCGACATCGCGATCTTCCGCACCATGGACGATCAGGTTTTTGCGCTGGACGACAAATGCCCGCATAAGGGTGGGCCGCTGTCGCAGGGCATCGTGCAGGGCGAGTCCGTCACCTGCCCCCTGCACAACTGGGTGATCAGCCTGCGCACCGGCGAAGCCCAGGGCGCCGATCAGGGCTGCACCCGGACCATTGCGGTCAGGCTGCAGGAGGGGCGCATCCTGCTGTCCTGGCCGGGCCTTGCCGTCAAAGCGGCATGACATGACCGAGACCCGCACCACCTGTCCTTACTGCGGCGTCGGTTGCGGCCTGAAGGTCGCGCGCGACGACAGTACGGGCAGCGTGACGGTGCAGGGCGATGCCGATCATCCGGCCAATTTCGGCCGCGCCTGTTCGAAGGGCTCCGCACTGGGCGAAACGCTCGGGCTGGACGGCCGGCTGCTCTATCCGCAGATGAATGGCCGGCGCGTCGATTGGGACAGTGCGCTGGATCGCGTCGCCGCCGTCTTGAGTGACACCATCGCGCAGCATGGCCCGGACTCGGTGGCTTTCTATGTTTCGGGTCAGCTGCTGACCGAGGATTACTACGTCGCCAACAAGCTGATGAAGGGCTTCATCGGTTCAGGGAATATCGACACCAATTCGCGGCTCTGCATGGCTTCGGCGGTGGCCGGGCACAAGCGCGCCTTCGGCACCGATACCGTGCCCGGTATCTACGAAGATCTCGAACAGGCCGATCTGGTGGTGCTGGTCGGCTCCAATCTGGCCTGGTGTCATCCTGTACTGTTCCAGCGGCTGGCGGCGGCGAAGGCTGCGCGCCCGGAGCTGACCGTGGTGGTGGTCGATCCGCGCCGCACCATGACGGCGCGCTCCGCCGACCTGCATCTGGCGCTCAATCCTGGCAGCGATGTGGCGCTGTTCAACGGCCTGCTGCTGCATCTGCATGAAGCGGGTCGCGCCGACGCGGAGTTTGTGACCCAGCATACCAATGGCCTGGAGGCAGCACTGGCGGCAGCGGACCAGCTGTCGCTGGCCGAGATCGCGGACATCACCGGGATCGGCCAGGCCGACCTGCGCCGCTTTTACGATCTCTTCGCCCGCACCGAGCGCGTGGTCACCGGCTTTTCGATGGGGATCAACCAGTCCTCGGCCGGCAGCGACAAAGTCAATGCGATCCTGAACTGCCATCTGCTCACCGGCCGTATCGGCAAGGTGGGCTCCGGGCCGTTCTCGATCACCGGCCAGCCCAATGCGATGGGCGGGCGAGAAGTGGGTGGCCTGGCCAATCAGCTGGCCTGCCATATGGAACTCGGCGATGCGAACCACCGGCGCATCGTTCAGGGCTTCTGGAATTCGCCGCATATCGCCGACAAGCCGGGATTGAAAGCCGTCGATCTCTTCCGCGCCGTGAAGGAGGGCCAGGTCAAGGCGATCTGGATCGCGGGCACCAATCCGGCCGACAGCCTGCCGGAAGCCGACGAGGTGGTGGCCGCGCTGAAGGCCTGTCCCTTTGTCGTGGTGTCGGATGTGATACAGACCACCGACACCGTAAGGCATGCGCATGTGCTGCTGCCGGCCGCGGCCTGGGGCGAGAAGGACGGCACGGTAACCAATTCCGAACGCCGCATCTCGCGCCAGCGCAAATTCCTGCCCTGGCCGGGTGAGGTGCGCGCCGACTGGTGGATTTTCGCCGAAGTGGCCAAGCGCATGGGCTGGGCGAAGGACTTCGATTATGCCACCCCGGTCGAGGTGTTTCGGGAATATGCCGAGTTGAGCGGCGTCGAGAATAACGGTTCGCGGGATTTCGATATCTCGGCCTTTGCCGCGATCACGGATGACGAGTACGAAAACTTCGCACCGGTGCAGTGGCCCTGTCCGGCCGGCGAGGTGCCGCGCGCCACGCGACGCTTCTTCGCCGACGGGCAGTTTTATACGCCGGATCGCCGCGCGCGGTTCATCGCTACGCCATTCCGTGCGCCGGCAGAGCAGGTGTCGGAGGATCTGCCCTTCATTCTCAATACCGGCCGCGTGCGCGACCAGTGGCACACCATGACGCGCACGGCCCTGTCGCCGCGCCTGATGGGCCATATCGCCGAACCCTTCATCGAACTGCATCCCGACGACGCTGCCGCCTGCGGCCTCGCGCCGGCAGCACTTGCGGAAGTGAAGAATGCACGCGGCAGCATCGTCGTACGCGCGCTGGTCAGCGCCGACCAGAAGCGCGGCAGCGTCTTTGTGCCGCTGCACTGGACGGATCAGATCGCCTCCAATGCCCGCGTCGATGTGCTGGTCAATCCGGCGACCGATCCGGTTTCGGGCCAGCCGGAACTCAAACACTCTGCCGTTGCCGTGCAGCCTTTTCATGCGGCCTGGTACGGTTTCGCCGTGATGACGGCGATGCCGGGCGAAATCGCGACCGGCTACTGGGCGAAAGCGCGCACCAAAGCCGGCTGGCGCATCGAGCTGGCCGATGCAGCGCTGCCGCAGGATTGGACCGAATTCACCCACGCGTTGTTCGGCTTCGAGAACGAAGACCAGATCGATCTGCTGGCCTATCACGACACGGCCACATCGCATCATCGCTTCGCGGCGTTTCGTGGCGAGCATCTGGTCGGCGCGCTGTTCGTGGCGCCCGAGCCGGTCGCCGTGTCGCGCAGCTGGGCGGCGGATCAGCTTGGCAAGGCGATCGCCGCGCCGGATCGTCTCCGTCTGCTGGCTGGCCGTGCCGGCGCGGCACAGCCCGATCGCGGTGCGCTGGTCTGCTCGTGCTTCGATGTGGGCGCCGGCCAGATCGCCGCCGCCGTGGCCAATGGCTGCCGCACGGTGGCCGCGGTGGGCGAGGCATTGCAGGCCGGCACCAATTGCGGCTCCTGCCGCAGCGAGATTGCGAGGATCATCGATGCTGTCAGTCTCCAGAAAGCCGGCTGAGTCCGGTCCGCAGCGCATCGGCCAATTGGCCAAGCTGCCGGTCTTCCTCGACCTGCAGGGCAAGCGCGCCGTCGTGGTCGGCGACACGCCGGGCGCAGCCTGGAAGGCCGAACTGCTGGCGGCGGCCGGTGCGAATGTCGTCTGTCTGGACCGCTGGCAGCCCGAGAATCTTGTCGGCGCGACGCTCGCGGTGATCGACGCGGCAGATGCCGAAGACGCGGCTGCCTTCCGCGCGGCCGCCAAAGCTGCCGGCGCGATCTGCAGTGCCATCGACAAGCCGGAGCATTGCGACGTGCAGTTCGGCGCCATCGTCAATCGCTCGCCGGTGGTGATCGGCATTTCCACCGACGGCGCGGCGCCGATCCTGGCACAGGCGATCCGCCGCCGCATCGAGACATTGCTGCCGGCCTCGCTCGGTGCCTGGGCGGCTGCCGCCAAACGCATCCGTAAGACCGTCGCGGAGCGTCTGCCGCCCGGCGGTCTGCGTCGCGCCTTCTGGGAACGGTTTGCCGAGCGCGCTTTTATCGAGCCCCAGGTGCCTGACGATATAGAGATCGCACCGGCAAAAGCCGCCGGCGGGCATGTCACCCTCGTCGGCGCCGGACCGGGCGATGCGGAGCTGCTGACGCTGAAAGCGATGCGCGCGCTGCAATCGGCCGATGTGATCCTGTTCGACGATCTGGTGTCGGACGAGGTGCTGGAACTGGCGCGCCGCGAGGCCAGGCGCATGATGGTGGGCAAGCGCGGCGGTCGCGCCAGCTGCAAGCAGGACGACATCAACGCGCTGATGATCGGGCTTGCGAGGCAGGGCAAGCGCGTCGTGCGGCTGAAATCCGGCGATCCGATGGTATTCGGTCGGGCCGGCGAGGAAATCGCCGCGTTGGAATCCGCCGGCATTCCGGTCGCCGTGGTGCCGGGCATTACGGCTGCGCTGGCGGCGGCCAGCAGCCTCGGCGTCTCGCTCACGCATCGCGATGCGGCGCATTCGGTGCGTTTCGTCACCGGCCATTCGCGCAACGGCGAACTGCCGGCCGATCTCGACTGGCGCGGCCTGGCGGACAAGGAAACCTCGCTGATGGTTTATATGGGCGGCCGCACCGGCGGTGCCTTTGCCGCGAAGCTGATCGGCGAGGGTCTGTCGCCTGCAACGCCGGTGGCCGTGGTCAGCGCCGTGTCGCGGCACGACGAAACGCGCTGGACCGGACAACTGTCGGAGCTGGGCGAGACGCTGGCGCGGATCGGTGTCGAACAGCCGGTGCTGGTCGGCATCGGGCAGGTCTTCGCTGCCGCGCATGTTGCCGTGGGGCGGATCGAGAAGGTCGCCTAGAGCAGCGGTCCTTCGACGAAGATGCGGCCTTTGCCGTCTTCCACTTCGATGACATAGACATCGGGATCGCGTTTCACGGCTTTCTCGATGGCCGCTTTGGCCTCGGCCTCCGAGATCGCGCCACCGCCCTGACGCAGCCAGCCGGCGCGGCCTTCGGCGTCGCGCGCCTGACTCAGCAGCAGGGCCTGCTGGGGCCCCAGCGCGATCTTGAGCAGCACGGTGCCGGAATCGGGATCGCCCTTGCGCCGGATATAGGCGGGGATCGCCTCCTGGTCGTAGCGGCGCAGGATGGCCTGCACCAGCAGCCGGGCTTTGAGGCGGGGTTCGGTCATGGCGTCACCCTGCACCGGACGCGGGCATTATTCCACCGGTTCGGTGCGGGTCGCCTCGTCGCGCGCCTTGATGCGTTCGCGATGCAGCACGTAAAGCCCGCTGCCGACCACGATCAAGATGCCGGCAAAGGCCAGCGCGTTCGGGATGTCGCCCCAGACCAGATAGCCCGCGCCCAGCGCCCAGATCAGGCCGGTATAGCGGAAAGGGCTGATGGTGGCGATGTCGCCATGGCGAAACGCATCGACGATCAGCAGGTAGCCGACAATCAGAAACAGGCTGGCGCCACCGAGCAGGAGCAGTTCGCGCCAGCCGACCGCCACCCAGCCTTCGAAAGCCGAGAGCGCCAGTGCACCGATCAGCACGAAGACTGCATTGGCCAGCGCGACCGCCAGCGACGAGACATCCTTGCCGATGCGGCGCGTGCTGAGGTCGCGGGCGACGATGAAGATGGTCGAGGCCAGGGCGACCAGGGCGTAGGCGTTGAAGCCTTCGGCGCGCGGCTGCACGATCAGCGTCACCCCGACAAAGCCGACCACGACGGCCGTCCAGCGCCGCCAGCCCACCGGAATCTGCAGGAAGATGGCGGCGACTGCGGTCAGTAGCAGCGGCGTACTCATGTTGATCGCAGTGACGTTGCCGATCGGCATATGAAACAGCGCCACCAGATACAGGATCGTCGCCACCACATCGATGGCGCTGCGCAGCATCACCGGGCGGTCGGCGCAGCGGCGGATCTGGGCGGCCTGACGGGTCGCCAGCAGGATCAGCAGCAGCAAAGCCGCGGTCAGCACGTTACGGGTGGAGATGAGCTGACCGGTCGGCACGGTGGCGCTGGCCAGCTTGATCAGGGCATCGTTGGTGACGAAGGCGGCCATACCGAGCACCATCGACGCCACGCCGCGACGGGTGCCGGTGCCGAACAGGCGGGAATAAAAGGGCGTGGTGAGCACGGGGATGGCGACAGACGCAGATGAAAGTGGCGGACGGCAGCGAAACGCGGCGTTGTGATTTTGATTTCCTTGGACAGGCACACTACCTTTTATTCGCCCACCCGCAAGGCAGAGCCGCCGCAGGGCAGGGCTGAACGGAATGCAGGCCTCGCATGCGGGCGCTGCAGCAATCTTCGGAGGATGCCATGTGGTTCCAGGCCCCGCGCCATAAAGTCGAAATGCCGCCGCGCGACCGCGCGCTGCCGGGCAGGGCCGAGGCGATTGCGGTGCCAGCGAAGCATTATGTGAACGGCAATCCGCTGAAAGGCCCGTTTCCCGAGGGCATGGAGATCGCGATTTTCGGCCTCGGCTGTTTCTGGGGCGCGGAGCGCAAGTTCTGGCAGGTCGGGCCGGGCGTCTACAGTACGTCCGTCGGCTATGCCGGCGGCTACACGCCGAATCCGACCTATGAGGAAGTCTGTTCCGGTCTGACCGGGCATAACGAGGTGGTGCAGGTGGTCTTCGATCCGTCGGAGATAGGCTACAGCACGCTGCTTAAGCTGTTCTGGGAGAGCCACGACCCGACCCAGGGCATGCGTCAGGGCAACGATGTCGGCACACAGTACCGCTCGGGCATTTATTTCACCTCGCCGGCGCAGAAGCAGGCCGCCGAGGCGTCGCGCGATGCCTACCAGGCCGCACTGACCAAGGCGAAGCGGGCAAAGATCACCACCGAGATCGTACCGGCGCCGAATTTCTATTACGCCGAGGATTACCATCAGCAGTATCTGGCCAAGAATCCCAATGGATATTGCGGGCTCGGCGGTACGGGGGTGTCCTGTCCGATCGGCGCAGGTGTATCGGCATAAATTTTCCTTAACTTGCTCGCTTTTGCCGGATATATTTCTGGCATGGACGATTTAGACAGTAAAATACTGGAGCATATCCAGCATTTCGGGCGCAGTTCATACGCCGAGATCGGCGGTGCCATCGGCCTGTCGGTCTCGGCCGTCAACGAGCGGCTGAAAAAGCTCGAAAAACAGGGCGTGATCGCCGGCTGGACCGCACGCGTGGATCCCCTGGCAGCCGGCAATACCGTGCTGGCCTTCGTCTATGTGCTGATCGAACGGCCCGAGCATGAGGGCGCTTTTCAGGCCCTGGTGCGCAGCGAGCCGGCCATCCAGGAATGCCACCATGTCGCCAGCGACTGGTCGTATCTGCTGAAGGTGCGGGTCCCCAGCCTGCTGGCGCTGGAAGACCTGGTGGCGCGCAGGATCAAGGCCCTGCCAGGCATTCCGCGCAGCCAGACCGTGATCGTGTTGTCGACGGCCAAGGAAACCGCGACGGTGCCGGTGCACCTGCCGCAGTCCTCTGCATGACGCCGGATTGGGAGCTGCTGCTGCGCGGCATCCTGTTGGGGCTGGCCGTCGCGGCCCCGGTCGGCCCCATCGGCGTACTCTGCATCCAGCGCAGTCTGGCCGGTGGCTTCTGGATGGGATTCAGCGGCGGCATCGGCACGGCTGTCGCCGATGCGCTCTATGCGGCGCTGGCCGCTGCCGGCTTCGCCGTGCTGCTGGGCGGCGGGCTCGGCATGGCGGGGCCGATTCCGGTGCAGCTGATTCTGCAATGGGGCGGTGCGCTGTTCATTGCCTGGCTTGGCTGGCGGACCTTTGCCGCACCAGTGGCGGAGGGGGCCGCGCAAGCGCCGATTCAGGGCCGCCCGCTGCGGCTGTTTGCCGTCACCTTCGCCCTGACCATGAGCAACCCGGCGACAATTCTGTCTTTTGCTGCGCTGTTCGCCGGCCTGGGGCTCGCAGCCGATCCCAGCCTCGGCGCGGCCACCAGCGCGGTTGCCGGTGTTTTCACCGGTTCGCTACTTTGGTGGGCGCTGCTGAGCGGGGGAATCGCCGCACTGCGGCATCGCGTGGATGCGGAAATGCGCCGCTGGATCAACCGCAGCGCCGGATTGGTTCTGATCCTTTTCGCAATCGCACTCGTGATCTAGCCAAGCCTTGTCAGCCCCGGACTGAATCGGCAAGCTGCGCCCCAGTTTGGCGCAACGAGGCGCCCACAGAGGGGAGATAAATCTGATGATGATGCGATGGAAAACGCTGACGGCTGCCGCGGCGCTGTCCGCCAGTCTGCTGGCGGGGCCTGTGCTCGCACAGGAGCTCAAGATCGGCCTGTCGGCTGAACCGAGTGCGCTCGATCCGCACTACCACAATCTCGGCCCGAACAATCAGATTGCCACCACGATCTTCGATGCGCTGGTTCTGCAGGACGAAAACCAGAAGCTGGTGCCCGGCCTGGCGGAAAGCTGGAAGCCGATCAACGAAACCACCTGGGAATTCAAGCTGCGCAAGGGCGTGAAATTCCATGACGGTTCCGACTTCAACGCGGCCGACGTGGTATTCTCGCTCAATCGTCCCGCGAAGGTGCCGAACAGCCCGTCGTCGATGATCATTTTCACGCGCGCCATTGCCGAAATGAAAGTGGTGGATGATCACACCCTCCATTTCGTCACCAAGGCCGCGTATCCGTTGCTGCCGACCGACCTGAGCCGTGTCGCGATCATGTCGGCTGAGGCCGCCAAGGCCGGTGTGGCCGAAGGCATGACCACGGAAGCCCTGTCGAAGGGCGAGGGACTGGTGGGTACCGGCCCTTACAAGTTCGTCGAATGGGTCCGCGGCAACCGGCTGGTGCTTGAAGCCAACACGGCCTACTGGGGCGGCAAGTCGAATTGGCAGAAGGTGACCTATCGTCCGATGTCGAACGACGCGGCCCGCGTTGCGGCCCTGCTGTCGGGCGATGTCGACATGATCGAAAATCCGCCGCCGGCCGATCTCAAGAAGCTGCGCGAGAATCCGAATGTGAAGATCAGCCAGGCCGTTTCGAACCGCCTGATCTATATCCATCTCGACAGCTTCTCGGAACCGACCACCGTCGGTATCCCGGATGCCGATGGCAAGAATCCGCTGAAGGACGTTCGTGTCCGCAAGGCGCTCTCCATGGCGATCAACCGTCAGGCGATTGCCGACCGCGTCATGGAAAACCTGGGTGTGCCGACCGGCGACTTCCTGCCGTCGCCGATGTTCGGCACGCGCAAGGATGCCAAGCCGGAAGCCTATAATCCGGATGCCGCCAAGAAGCTGCTGGCGGATGCGGGCTATCCGAACGGTTTCTCGATCACGCTCGGCACGCCGAACGATCGCTATATCAACGATGCGGAAATCTCTCAGGCCATCGCGTCGCAATGGACCCGTCTTGGTGTGAAAACCAAGGTGGAAGCGGTCACCAGGACCGTGTTCTTCAAGAATCGCGACGAGTTCAAGTATTCGGCCTACCTGGCCGGCTGGGGTGCGGGCACCGGCGAAATGTCGGATCCGCTGCGCGCCCTGGTCGCCACGCCCGACAAGGACAAGGGCATGGGCACCACCAACAAGGGCCGTTATTCCAACCCGAAGATGGATGCGGTGCTGGAGGAGGCGCTCAAGACCGTTGACGACGCCAAACGCGAAGCGCTGCTGCAGCAGGCTTCGAAGATGGCTCTCGACGATCAGGCGCTGATCCCGATCCATATCGAAGTGACGCCCTGGGCCACCCGCAAGGGCCTGACCTACAAGGCGCGCGCCGACCAGTATACGCTGGCCAACGGCGTGACCCGCGACTGATCGCCGATATATGGCAGACGAAGACGCCGCGGCAGCAATGCCGCGGCGTTTTCATTTCTAGGTCAGGAATTGTTCGTTGAGGATGCGCTCTTCCAGGCCATGACCCGCGTCGAACAGCAGATCCAGGCTGATTTCGGGCGCCTCCGTGATTTCCACGCTGGCCACGTCGCGCACTTCAACGAAATCCGCTGTGGCTGAAATGGGGCGTTTGGCGGTTTCGAGCACATCGATCTTCACCGTGGCGGTGCGGCCGAGCAGCGCCCCGCGCCAGCGTCGCGGACGGAAGGCGCTGATCGGCGTGAGTGCGAGGACACCGGCTGAGAGCGGCAGGACCGGGCCATGAGCGGACAGATTGTAGGCGGTCGAGCCCGCCGGCGTAGCCACCAGCGCCCCGTCGCAGACCAGTTCCGGCACGCGCACCCTGCCGTCGATCGAGATACGCAGCTTGGCGCTCTGGCGGGTCTGGCGCAGCAGGGCAACCTCGTTGATGGCCAGTGCCTTGTGGTTTTCGCCGTTCACCGTGACGGCGTGCATACGCAGAGGATGCACCCGGGCCGATTGCGCCTCGCTCAGCCGCTCGAGCAGACCGTCCTCGCGATACTCATTCATCAGGAAGCCGACCGTGCCCTGGTTCATGCCGTAGATCGGGATGCTGCCCATCATATACTGGTGCAGCGTCTGCAGCATGAAGCCGTCGCCGCCCAACGCCACGATCACCTCGGCCTTCTCGGCTGGGCAGTCGCCGTAACGGGCCGCCAGCCTTTCGCGGGCGGCCTCGGCGGTATCGCCTCTGGCCGCAACAAAGGCGATCTTGCTAAACTGCGTCATGCGAATACGGGCCCGCGAGGCTGGGTGGAAAAGCCAAATTCCCGGCCAGTATAACCAGTGGCGCGGGTGAAAGAACAGGGGAGCGGGGAATGGCGACAGGAAAAGCGACGCGGCATATCACGTTATGGGCGGTGTTGCTGCTGGTGCTTGCTGCGGGATCGCCATCCCGGGCGCAGGACGGCGATCGCCATGCCGGCTACTACTATCCGCAGATCACCTCACGCGAGGTCTACAAGGCACGCGCTGTGGTGATGCCCGAGGCGACCAGCGACACGCGACTCAACTTCACCACTGTGATGGCGCAGCAGCAGAACCAGCGACCGTATCCGCCCAGCTTCATCATGTTCGCCAAGGGCGAGGCGTTTGAGCGGCTGATCATCGTCGCCATCGGCAGCAACGGCTTCCGGGGTCTTTACCAGGCACGCGCGGTATTGGCGCAGATGACCAGCATCGCTCGCACGAGTCCGATGTTCCGCGAAAACAACGTCCAGGACATGTTCACCTTCCTCGATTTGGCGCGCATGCTGGGTTTCGCGGAATTGACCATCTCGGATGGGCAGACCTTCGCCCATCGGATCACGCTCAAATAGATACTTACTCAGCCGCCCGTCACGCTCATATGGCGCGGTACCGCGGTAGGGGCGTGACGGCGGTCGATGATGAAGTCGTGGCCCTTGGGCTTGCGCGCAATGGCGGCGCGGATGGCGTCTTCTAGCGGTGCATCGCTTTCCGAGGCGCGCAGCGGTGCGCGCAGATCGGCGGCATCATTCTGGCCCAGGCACATATACAGCGTGCCGGTGCAGGTCAGTCGTACGCGATTGCAGCTTTCGCAGAAATTATGCGTCAGGGGTGTGATGAAGCCGAGCCGTCGGCCGGTTTCGGCCACGGTGAAATACCGTGCCGGCCCGCCGGTTCTGTAGTCCGTTTCTTCCAGGTTCCATTTGCGCTGGATCTGCGCGCGTGCCATCGACAGCGGCATATACTGGTCGATCCGGGCCTGTTCGCCGATCTCGCCCATCGGCATCACTTCGATGAAGACCAGGTCGAAACCTTCGGCACCGCACCAGGCGATCAGATCGTCGAATTCCATGTCGTTCACGCCGCGCAGCGCTACGGCGTTGATCTTGATCTGCAGCCCGGCGCGCTTCGCTGCCTGCAAACCCGCCATCACCTTGTCGAGTTTGCCCCATCGGGTCAGCTCGGTGAACTTCTCCGAGTCCAGCGTGTCCAGAGAGACGTTGATCCGCTTCACGCCGGCCGCCGCCAGTCCGTCGGCATATTTCTCCAGCTGGCTGCCGTTGGTTGTGAGCGTCAGCTCGTCGAGCGCACCGGTTTTCAGATGGCGGCCAAGATTGTCGATCAGCGTCATGATGCCGCGACGGACCAGCGGCTCGCCGCCGGTGAGGCGCAGCTTGCGGACCCCCATACGCACAAAGGCCGAGCAGAGACGGTCAAGCTCTTCCAGGCTCAGCAGATCGGCCTTGGGCAGGAAGGTCATATCTTCCGCCATGCAATAGACGCAACGGAAGTCGCAGCGGTCGGTGACCGATACGCGCAGGTAGGAAATCGAACGGCCGAAAGGATCTATCATGTGGGGCACTGCTGCTTCGGGCCAACCGCCCGGCTAGTCCTTAAGATAGTGACCGGGCAGGGCGGCGGCAACCCCGGGGAAAAGCGGGATTCCGGGTGTTTTCAGCCCTGTAGAGGCAGTCGTACTTCGACCACATCCGATGCCGGCACGCCGACCGACTGGAAACCGAGTTCGGAGGCCAGCGTGCGCATGGCCTGGTTTTCGCGCAGGATGTCGCCGACGATCTCCCGCGTGCCGCGCTGTCGGCAGTAGGCGATGATCTTGCGCATCAGGGCTTCGCCCAGACCCTGCCCCTTCATGTCGGTACGCACCAGCACGGCGAATTCGGCGCGCAGGTTGTCGGGGTCGGTGACAGCGCGAACGACGGCTAGAGTCTCGTTGTGATCCCCGGCCGGGCGCGTAGCGATGAAGGCCATCTCGCGCTCGTAGTCGATCTGGGTGAAGCGCGCCATCTCAGTATGCGGCAACTGGCGCAACGGCGAAAAGAAACGCAGCCGGTAGTCCTCGGCTGAGACGCGGCTGACGAAATCCTCATGCGCCGGCTCATCCTCGGGCCGGATCGGCCGCACCAGCACGGTGCTGCCGTCGCGCAGCGTCAGGGTTTCCTCCAGGCCGCTGGGATAGGGGCGGATCGCCAGCCGGTCGTGACCGACCACGCTGCTCGGCCGCAGCACCATACGCGCATCCAGCGCCAGCATGCCCTGGTCGTCGGCATAGAGTGGATTGATATCGAGTTCGGCGATCTCGGCATGATCGGAGATCATCTGCGCCACCCGGATTAGCAGCGCGGCGAGTGCATTGCGGTCGACCGGCGGGAAGTCGCGATAGCCGGCCATCAGGCGACTGACCTTAGTGCGGTCGATCAGGTCGAGCGCCAGATGCATGTTCAGCGGCGGCAGGGCGACGGCGCGGTCGCCGATCACCTCGACGCCGACGCCGCCCTGGCCGAACATGATGGCGGGACCGAAGATCGGATCGGTCAGCGCGCCAACGATCAATTCATGCGCGCGCGGGCGACGGATCATGGCCTGGATGGCGAAGCCGTCGATGCGTGCCTCGGGCCGGCGCTGACGTACGCGGGTGAGCATCGCCTCTGCCGCTGTTCGCAACTCGGTCTCGCTGCTCAGGTTGAGCGCCACGCCTCCGACATCGGATTTATGTGTGATGTCAGGCGACAGGATCTTGAGCGCCACGGGATAGCCGATGCGCTGTGCTGCTGCGACGGCGGCGGCGGAATCGCCGGCCGCTTCGGTCGCGACTGCAGGAATACCGTAGGCAGCGAGAATCTGCTTGCCCTCGATTTCGTTGAGCATGTCGCGGCCTTCGGCCAGCGCCGTCTCGATCACGGCGCGCACGGCCGCATGATCGGGGGCGAAATCCTCCGGCAGTTCGGGCGGGATTTCCATCAGGTTCTTCGTGTTGCGGCGATAATTCACCATATGCATGAAAGCGCGCGCCGCCGCATCCGGCGTCTCATAGGACACCAGCCCGGCTTCGGCGAAAGCCTGACGTGCTGCGCGCACGGCTTCGCCGCCCGACCAGCAGGTCAGCACATTCTTCGGCGAACCGCGCGCCGCCGCGATGACGGCCTGCGCCGGATCCAGCGACGGTACGATGGCTGTGGGCGCATGCATCACCAGCACGGCATCCACATTCGTGTCGGCCAGCACGATCTTGAGGGCATCGGCATACCGTTCGCTCGGCGCGTCGCCGATGATGTCGACCGGATTGCCATGCGACCAGGTGACAGGCAGCACCTTGTCGAGTGCCGCCAGCGTTTCGGAACCCAACTCGGCCAGCATGCCGCCGCGCTCGATCAGTTCATCCACCGCCATCACGCCGGGTCCGCCGCCATTGGTAACGATGGCCAGCCGCTCGCCGGGCAGGCGCCGGCTGCGCGCCAAGGTTTCGACGGTGTCGAACAGTTCCTCGACGCCATCCACGCGCAGGATGCCGGCGCGGCCGAGCGCCGCCGTATAGACGTCATCGCCGCCGGCCAGCGCGCCGGTATGGGAGGCCGCTGCCTGCGCGGCCCGAGCATTGCGACCGGATTTCACCGCCACGATCGGCTTGTTGCGCGCCGCGGCGCGCGCCGCCGACATGAACTTGCGCGCGTTCTTCACGGACTCGATGTAGAGCAGGATCGCGCGGGTCTGCGGATCGGTGGCGAGATAGTCGATGATGTCGCCGAAATCGACGTCGGCGGAATCGCCGACCGACAGGAAATGGCTGAAACCGATGCCGTGCTGCTGGGCCCAGTCGAGCACGATGGTGCAGAGCGCGCCGGATTGGCTGACGAAAGCGAGTTGGCCGGGCTGCGCATCGGTATGCGCGAAACTGGCATTCAGCTTCAGGCCGGGGATCAGCAGGCCGATACCGTTGGGGCCGAGGATACGCAAAAGATGCGGTTTCGCGGCATCCAGCATGGCCTGCTGCAGGGTGCGGCCATCCGGTGCCTGTTGCGTCGACAGCCCGGCGGTCAGCACCACGGCCGCGCGGCAGCCGATCTCGCCCAGCGCTGCAATCTGCTCCGGCACGGCGGCAGGCGGTACGACGATCACCGCCAGATCTGGAATTCCAGGGAGCGCTTTGACATGCGGATAGCAGGGTAGGCCTTCCAGCACGCGGTATTTCGGGTTGACCGGCCAGATCTGACCGGTAAAGCCGCCCCGGATCAGGTTGGCGAGGACGACGCTGCCAACGCGGGCCGGCTGGCCCGAGGCGCCGATCACGGCAACCGATTTGGGTGCGAAAAGCTTGTCGAGGTTACGTACGGTCATCCAGACTCACTATAGCCGATCCATGACGAACAGTTGACGAACCAGCGACCGGGTACAGCGCAGCGGCAAGCGGCTCGGTTAACGAGTGGTATACACCTGGCGGTCAAAAGACCGTTTCCGGAGCCTTTCTTTTCAGGCCTTTTCGACAGGGTTTCTTGACGGGGCGGCGGAAGCGGGATAGCCCTTTTCGAGTGTCAACCCGATATGGAGGGAGGGGGCGTTACAACCCCTCCGGATGCTGTGCCGCTCATCATTACGCTCAAGGCAGGTGAGAAATTCATACTAAATCGCGCGGTGCTAAGTCTGTCCAAATCGGCCAGCATCGTTATTGAAAATAAAGCATCTTTTCTGCGTGAAAAGCACATAATGAAGCCGGAAGACGTCGATACCGGCGCCAAGAGAATCTACTATTACTGTCAGTTGGCGTACCTTTGGGACGAGCAGTACGACGAGTATTACGCCAAGGCAAAAGAAGCCTGTATGGACTTCGTTAAGGCTGCACCGAGTACACATGCCCTGATCAACAGCATCGGCACCGCGTTGGTCCAGAAGGACTACTTCAAGCTCCTGAAGCTTGCCCGCCGGCTGATCGAGGTGGAGAGGAGATTGATCGATGTCGGGAAGAAACCCGTATCTGACAGCGCAGAACGCTCTTGAATCGCCAAGGCAGCTGGAATTCCGGCTGTTCTCTTCGGTGACCCGCGCGCTGATGGACGTTCGGCCGCTGATGCAGAGCAAGCATCCGGCGGATGTGGCAAAGATCGCATCGGCGATCGGCTGGAATCGCGACGTCTGGAATCACCTGATGCCGGAAGTTCTGGACGAGGCCAATGTGTTGCCCAGAGACACCAAGGTCTCGCTGATTAACATCTGCCTCTTCGTCAATAAGCATACGGAGCGGATCAGCTTGGGCCAGTCGACCGATGTCGGTCCGCTGATCGATATCAACCGCAATATCATGGACGGCCTGCGGTAATCCCGGCAGCCGCCGCGGGCGGCGGCTGTTTCGATTTCCCCCGCCGGGGCCTAAATCGTGCTAGTATTGGTGCCGGATCTCACCACCGCGCAGGTGTATTTACCTTCGATAAACCTAAATATGAGACCAAGGCAGTGGTTTTGAACGGCCGATTCGCAGAACAAGGGGGATACCCATGGCGATGAACGAAGAAGAGCAGAGCAAGGTTACACGCGAATCCTTCGTCGCGACCTGGGAAGCTCTCGTCAACGGCGGCGTCAGCCGTGAGATCGTCGCCGCAATTGCGATGAGCATGGCGCTGGCAGAACTGACCTCGCTGTTCGGCAAGGCCGTCACCGCGCATGGTCTGGAAAAGCTGCCCGATACGATCCGCTCAGGCGCTTTCGATACCGGGCGGAAATAATCCGGTCATTGTGACGGGTCTGCCTTTGAGGCGGGCAACAAAAAACCGGCCATTGGCCGGTTTTTTCGTTTCAATAAGGTCTGCGTTCAGACCTTGATATCGAGCAGCTTGCCGCTGCCCGGCGGCACAGGCGCCGAGGCGACCGCCTGGATCGCCTTCACATTCTCCAGACCGGCACTCACGGACTGCAGCAGATTGAACTGCGCAGACTGCGCGGCACGAAGCCCCGCAAATGCCATCTCCTGTCTGACGCCCGACACTTCCATGATGGAAAACTGCTCCAGGAATTCTTCCTTGGGCAAGTCTAGCGAATTGGCCTGGGCAGACAAGGGCAGAGCATGGTTAACGCCCGGAATCCCGAGTTAAAAAGCTGTAATGTGCCGGCCGAACGCGTTAAATTAGTTACAGATGAAACAAAATAGTCCGCAGGGAGGCGGCATGACGGACTTTACCTACCCGTCATTTGGATATTTGCCGCCGAAGGCCGGTGCGGGCGGCACCGAGGCCTGCCGAGTGGCCATCGTCGGCGGGGGGCCGGTCGGCCTCACCATGGCGCTGGATCTGGCCCGCCAGGGCATCGCCTGCATCCTGCTGGACGAGGAGGATAGTGTCAGCGTGGGCAGCCGCGCGATCTGCTACGCCAAGCGGACGCTGGAAATCTGGAATCGCCTCGGCGTGGGGGAACGCATGCTCGCCAAGGGCGTCACCTGGCGGCTCGGCAAAGTGTTCCATGGCGCGCATCAGCGCTACAGCTTCGACCTGCTGCCCGAGAGCGGGCATCAGTTCCCGGCCTTCATCAACCTGCAGCAATACTACGCCGAGCTTTATCTTGTTGAAGCCGCACGCCAGCAGCCGCTGATCGAGCTGCGCTGGAAGCATCGCATCAACGATGTCGTGCCTGGTAACGATAACGTGCGCCTGACAGTAACAACACCGGACGGCGACTACACCTTGCTGGCTGATCATGTGCTGGCAGCGGACGGCGCGCGTTCCACCATCCGCCGTAAGCTCGGTCTCGATTTCAAAGGCCAGGTATTTGAAGACCGCTTCCTGATCGCCGATGTGAAGATGAAGGCAGACTTCCCCGTTGAGCGCTGGTTCTGGTTCGATCCGCCATTTCATACAGGCGGTTCGGCGCTGCTGCACAGCCAGCCCGACGATGTCTGGCGCATCGATCTGCAGCTCGGCTGGCAGGCCGATCCAGAGGCCGAACGCCAGCCGGAACGCGTGATTCCGCGGCTGCAGGCCATGCTGGGCAAGGATACGGAATTCGAACTGGAATGGGTCAGCATCTACACCTTCCAGTGCCGCCGCCTCGAACGCTTCCGCCATGGCCGCGTGATCTTCATCGGCGATTCCGCGCACCAGGTCTCGCCATTTGGCGCGCGCGGCGCCAATTCCGGCGTGCAGGATGCCGACAACCTGGCCTGGAAACTGGCGCATGTGCTGCGCGGTGAAGCGCCCGACGCATTGCTAGACACTTACGATTCCGAGCGCAGCGCGGCGGCCGATGAAAATATCCTGAACTCGACGCGTAGCACCGATTTCATTTCGCCGAAGGGCAATACGGCGAAAGCGTTGCGCGATGCCGTGCTCGATCTCGCGGCCGATTATCCCTTTGCGCGCCGGCTGGTCAATTCCGGCCGTCTGTCGCTGCCCAGTACCTATCGCGACACGCCGCTTTCCACGCCGGACCGCGATGCCTTCACGGGCGGGCCGCCGCCCGGTGCGCCTGCCGTCGATGCCGCTTTGCAGGATGGAACCTGGCTGCTCGGCCAGTGCTATGGCGGTTTCACCCTGCTGGCCTTCGGGGAGGTTTCGGCCGTGCCGGCGGCTTTGCAAGACGGGATTGTCGTCCGCCGGCTGCCGGCCGACGGTCTGGCCGCACAGCGCTATGGGGCGGTACCGGGCAGCGCCTATCTGCTTCGGCCTGACCAGCATGTGGCAGCGCGCTGGTTTTCGCCATCAAGTGAAGATATTTCAATGGCTTATGATCGGGCGCTGGCGCGGTCCGCCTGATGCCGACGCTTGACACTATTGGGCCGGGCCTTATGACTTGCGCGGCTTTTTACGCTGTTTCGGCGTTATCCCCGTTCTTCGGTTCCACCAGCAGGAGTCTTCCATCATGAGCCGCGCCTTCTTGTTCCCCGGTCAGGGCAGCCAGGCCGTCGGTATGGGCAAGGATCTTGCCGAGGCTTTCGCTACGGCGCGCCAGCTGTTTGAGGAAGTCGACGAGGCGCTGTCGCAGAAGCTGTCCAGGCTGATGTTCGAAGGCCCGGAAGCCGATCTCACGCTGACCGAGAATGCCCAGCCGGCGCTGATGGCCGCGAGCATGGCGGTGGTGCGCGTGCTGGAGAAGGATTTCGGCGTCGACCTCGCCGCCAAGGGTGCTTTCGCTGCCGGCCATTCGCTGGGGGAATATTCCGCGCTCTGCGCCATGGGCGCGCTCAGCGTCGGCGATACCGCGCGCCTGCTGAAGCTGCGCGGCCAGTCGATGCAGAAGGCCGTACCGGTGGGGACGGGCGCGATGGCGGCATTGCTGGGCGCCGAACTTGAACTGGCGCAGCAGGTGGTGGCCGAGGCCGCGCAGGGCGAAATCCTCGGCTGCGCCAACGACAATGGCGGCGGCCAGGTGGTGATCTCTGGGCAGAAGTCGGCCGTTGAGCGTGCGATTGAGGTCTCGAAGACCAAGGGCGTGAAGCGCGGCATGTTGCTGCCGGTCAGTGCGCCGTTCCATTGCGCCATGATGCAGCCCGCCGCCGATGCGATGGCCGAGGCGCTGGCGACGGTGCCGATGAACGCGCCGAAACTCCCGGTGGTCTCCAACGTGACTGCCAAGGGTGAGTCGAACCCCGACGACATCAAGACGCTGCTGGTGCAGCAGGTGACCGGCCTGGTGCGCTGGCGCGAGGGCGTGCAGTGGCTGAAGAGCCAGGGTGTTGCGCAGGTGGTCGAGCTTGGCTCGGGCAAGGTGCTAGCCGGTCTGGTCAAGCGCATCGACAAGGAAATCGAGCCGCTCAGTATCGGCGCGCCTGCCGAACTGGAAGCCTGGGCCAAGACTCTCTGAAATAGGAAAACACACATGTTCGATCTGACCGGCAAATTCGCTCTCGTCACCGGCGCCACGGGCGGTATCGGAAGTGCCGTGGCTGAGACGCTGCACAAGCAGGGCGCCACTGTGGCGCTGTCGGGCACGCGCGAAGCCGTGCTGCAGGAGCTGGCAGCCAAGCTGGGCAGCCGCGCGCATGTCGTGCCCTGCAACCTAGCCGATGCTGAAGCCGTGAATGGCCTGGTCGCCAAGGCCGAAGCCGCGATGGGGCAGGTGGATATCCTGGTCAACAACGCGGGCATCACCCGCGACGGCCTGGCCATGCGCATGAAGGATGAAGACTGGCAAACCGTCCTGGACGTCAATCTCAGCGCCGCCTTCCGGCTCGCCCGCGCTTCGCTGAAGGGCATGATGAAGCGTCGCTGGGGCCGCATCATTTCCATCACCTCGGTTGTGGGCGCGACCGGCAACCCGGGCCAGCTCAATTACGCAGCTGCGAAGGCCGGCCTGACTGGCATGACCAAGTCGCTGGCCCAGGAAGTGGCTTCGCGCAACATCACCGCCAACTGCGTGGCGCCCGGTTTCATCCAGACCGCGATGACCGATGTGCTGACCGATCAGCAGAAGGAAATGATTTCGCAGAAGATTCCGGCCGGTCGACTCGGCCAGAGCCCGGAAATTGCCGCCGCCGTGCTTTATCTGGCCTCGGAGGAAGCGGCCTACGTGACCGGGCAGACCTTGCATGTTAACGGCGGTATGGCCATGATTTCCTAAGGAAATCCGGCCTCGAATCAGTCGTTCCGGATGGTCTGGAACGGCTTGGAAGCGTGGGGTTTCTATGCTACAGGAGCCCCACCTGCCGGTCGCCGCCGTAAAGGCTGGCGCAGGCAGTCACAACCACAGGGATTTATGAAATGAGCGACATTGCTGAGCGCGTTAAGAAGATCGTCGTCGAGCATCTCGGCGTCGAAGAAGAGAAGGTCACCGAGGCGGCAAGCTTCATTGATGACCTGGGCGCGGACAGCCTGGATACGGTCGAGCTGGTGATGGCGTTCGAAGAAGAATTCGGCGTCGAGATCCCGGACGATGCGGCCGAGAAGATCCTGACCGTCAAGGACGCGATCGACTTCATCAAGGAGCGTTCGGCGTCGTAATCGCCTGACGCCGCTCGCGCTCCCGCTTTTTCCGTTTCGTCACGAAAGGTACCGCTATGCGTCGTGTTGTCGTCACCGGCCTCGGCCTGGTCACGCCACTCGCCTGCGGCGTCGAGGCGACTTGGCAGCGTCTGATCAACGGTGAGTCCGGCTTAGGCCCGATCACACGCTTCGACGCTTCCGAAATGCCCGCGAAGATCGCAGGTCAGGTTCCGCTCAAGGCGGATTTTCCCGACCGTGACGATGCCTTTAATCCGGACGACTGGATGGAAGCGAAGGAGCGCAAGCGCGTCGACGATTTCATCGTCTTCGGCGTCGCGGCCGCCACCCAGGCGATCCGCGATTCCGGCTGGGTTGCCGATACCGAGGAAAAGAAGGTCCGCACGGGCGTTCTGATCGGCTCGGGTATCGGTGGCCTGAACGGCATCGAAGAGGCGGCGATTATCCTGAAAGAGAAGGGCCATCGCCGTATCAGCCCGTTCTTCGTTCCGGGCCGCCTGATCAATCTCGTATCGGGCTATGTCTCGATCGAGCATGGTCTGAAGGGGCCGAACCACGCAGTCGTCACGGCCTGCTCGACTGGTGCGCATGCCATCGGCGATGCCGCGCGCCTGATCATGTGGGACGATGCCGATGTCATGGTGGCCGGCGGTGCCGAAGCCACTATCGGTCCGCTCGGCGTTGCCGGTTTCTGCGCCGCCCGTGCTCTGTCCACCGGCTTCAATGACGAACCGACCAAGGGCTCGCGCCCCTGGGACAAGAATCGCGACGGCTTCGTGATGGGCGAAGGCGCTGGCGTGGTGGTGCTTGAGGAACTCGAGCATGCCAAGGCGCGCGGCGCCAAGATTTATGCCGAAGTGGTCGGCTACGGCCTGTCGGGCGACGCCTATCACATCACCGCGCCGCACGAGAGCGGCGACGGCGCCTTCCGCTGCATGCAGATGGCGTTGAAGCGCGCCGGAATGCAGCCGACCGATATCGATTACATCAATGCGCATGGCACCTCGACGCCGCTGGGCGACGAGATCGAACTCGGCGCCGTGAAGCGCCTGTTCGGGAATGCGATGGGCAGCCTGTCGATGTCGTCGACCAAGTCGGCTATCGGCCATCTGCTGGGCGCTGCGGGTTCGGTGGAGGCAATCTTCACCACGCTGGCGATCAAGACCGGCATCCTGCCGCCGACGCTCAACCTGGACGACCCCAGCGACGTGGCTATCGGCCTCGACCTGGTGCCGCACAAGGCTAAGCAGCGCGAGGTTCGCGCCGCATTGTCGAACTCCTTCGGCTTCGGCGGCACCAACGCGTCGCTGATCCTCAAGCGGCACGACGCCTAATTCACCGATGAAGCGGCTTCTGCGCAGCCTGCTGGCGATCCTGCTGGCAGGCGCTGTGGCCTTATGCGCAGGTTGGCTGTGGTTCTCGCACTGGCTCGACAGCCCGGGCCCGCTGGTGCAGGAGCGTATCGTGCTGGTGCCGCGCGGCACCCGTGTTGCCGGCATTGCCGAGCGACTGGCGGAAGCCGGTGTGGTCGATCATGCGAGGCTGGCTGAACTGGCGGCCTGGCTGACCGGCACGGGCCAGAGCCTCAAAGCCGGCGAATACCAGTTTGCGCCAGGCGAGACGCCACGGCAGGTCTTGGAGAAGATCGCCGCCGGCCGCGTCTATCCGCGCAAGCTGACCATTCCCGAAGGCGAGATGACGGTAGCGATCCGCAGGCTGGTGGAGAGCGGCGAGGCATTGACCGGCAACTGGCCGTCCACGTCCGTCGCCGAAGGCAGCCTGCTGCCGGAGACCTACCAGTATATCCACGGCGATAGCCGTGCCGATCTGCTCACCCGCATGCGCAAGGCGCAGGAAGACCTGCTGGCCGAGCTGTGGCCGAAGCGCGCCGCCAATCTGCCAATCACGACGCAGGCGCAGGCAGTCATCCTGGCCTCTATCGTGGAGGCAGAAACGCCGGTGCCGGCCGAGCGTCCGCGCGTCGCCGGCGTCTATCTCAACCGCCTGAAGCGCAACATGAAGCTGCAGGCCGATCCCACCGTGGCCTACGGAATCACGCGCGGCGAACGCGAGCTGGAGCGGCCGCTGACGCTGAACGATTTGGCGCGGCCGAGTGCGTGGAATACCTACACCATCGATGGCCTGCCGCCGACGCCGATCAATCATCCGGGCCGCGCCAGCATCGCCGCCGTCCTGCAGCCGGAGACGCATGACTTCCTGTATTTCGTGGCGGATGGCAAGGGCGGGCATGTCTTCGCCCGCACTTACGATGAGCATCTGAGGAATGTGGCGGCTTATAGGGCCACGCAGCGGCGCTAGGCCATTACTTCTTCGGCGCGCGGCTCAGAATCCAGTCGAGCATGGGATAGGGCAGCAGCCCGAGCAGGCGGATCATCGCCAGCATCGGCCAGGGGAAGGCGATGCGCCCCTGATTGCGCGCCAGACCATTCGCGATGATGCGCGCGGCGCGCTGCTCGTCCATCAGGAAGGGCATGGGGAATTTGTTACGCGCAGTCATGCGCGACGTGACAAAGCCCGGGCAGATGGCAGAGACACGAACGCCTTCCGGCGCCAGCATGCCGCGCAGTTCCTCGGCATAAGATCGCGCGAAATGTTTCGATGACGAGTAGGGCCCTGCGCCGGGCATGCTCAGAAAGCCGGCCAGCGAAGCGACAACCGCAATCTGGCCGCTGCGCTGCTTCACCATGATCGGCACGGCGGGGTTCACTGTATTGATCACGCCGCCGATATTCACATCGGTGATGGCGCGGACATGGGCGTCGAAACCGCCCCAGTCCTTGAAGCCGCCCGACACGCCGGCATTGGCGATCACCAGATCGAGCCGCGATCGAGCCGCAATCCGCTCGATGAAAGACGCCATGGCGGCCCGGTTGGTGACCGGCACGGTCTCGGCATCCACGGTTGCGCCGCGCTGACGGCAGGTTTCGGCGACTGCCTGCAGGCGAGTCGCATCGCGACCGGTCAGTGCCAGCAGTATACCGGGGCGGGCATAATGCTCGGCGAGCGCCTGACCGATGCCGCTGGAGGCGCCAGTGATGACGATTCCCACCAATGCTGTATTGGACTGCGGCGTTTGCTGCATGACCTGGCCTCGACCCCCTCAGCGTTTTTCACTATAGTGCGGCGCACCGTAGCATTTTCGGGGGAATCGTGTCGCTTGTCAGTATGACCGGCTTCGCCCGCGTCGATGGACGCGCCGGCAGCAAGGCCTGGATCTGGGAACTCAAGTCGGTCAACGGCCGCGGCCTTGAACTGCGTTTTCGTCTGCCCCCCGGTTTCGACAGCATCGAAGCCGATCTGCGCGGCCTGGCGCAGTCGAAGCTGGTGCGGGGTAACGTCAATCTCAATCTGCAACTGGTCGAAAGCGCCGAGGCTGCGCCGAATTATCGGTTGAACGAGGCACTGCTCGAGCAGCTATTGGCGATGGCCGGCAAGTTGGAGTCGCGTGGCGTCGGTGCACCGCGGCTCGATGGGCTGCTGGCTGTGCGCGGCGTGGTCGAGCCGGTTGGCATGGTCGAGGATGAAAGCGCCCGCGAGGTGCTGGAAGCCGCATTGAAGCAGAGTTTCGCTGAGGCGCTCGACAAGCTGGTGCAGAGCCGCAATGCCGAAGGCGCCAAGCTGGCCGAGGTGCTGAGCGCGCAGTTCAGCGAGATCGCCGCGCTCACCCGGCGCGCCGGAGAGGTGGAGGCCGTGCGGCCTGAGGGCCTGCGCAAGCGGCTGCAGACCCAGCTCGCGGAACTGCTGGCACAAAATCCGCCGGTGGCGGAAGAGCGACTGGCACAGGAACTGGCGCTGCAGGTGACCCGTCTGGACGTGCGCGAAGAACTGGACCGCCTGAAGGCGCATGTGTCTTCGGCGCAGGCGCTGCTGAAAGGCGATGCCAAGGGTGTCGGCCGCAAGCTCGATTTCCTGATGCAGGAATTCAATCGCGAAGCCAATACGCTGTGTTCCAAGGCCTTCGATGCCGGGCTCACCGCCATCGGCCTCGACCTCAAGCTGGTGATCGACCGTTTGCGCGAGCAGGCCCAGAATGTCGAGTAAGACTCCCGCCGCTTCCATCGCCCGCCGCGGCCTGATGCTGGTGCTGTCCTCGCCGTCCGGTGCAGGCAAGACGACGATTTCGCGCCGCCTGCTGGAGATGGATGCCGAACTGCATCTTTCCATCTCGGTGACGACGCGCGCGCGCCGTCCGGGCGAGGTGGACGGTACGCACTATCATTTCATCAGTTCGGAAGATTTCGGCCTGATGGTGAATCGCCAGGAACTGCTCGAACACGCCAAGGTGTTCGACTACTATTACGGCACGCCGCGCGAGCAGGTCGAGAAGCGGCTGTCGGCCGGGCAGGATATCCTGTTCGATATCGACTGGCAGGGTACGCAGCAGCTGCGCCAGCGTGCGCGCGACGATCTGGTCAGCGTCTTCATCTTGCCGCCGTCCACCCGCGACCTGGAAAAGCGCCTACAGACCCGGGCGCAGGATTCCGCCGAAGTGGTGGCCAAGCGCATGTCGAAGGCCGCCGACGAGATCAGTCACTGGGCGGAATACGATTACGTCGTGGTCAACGAGGATGTCGAGCGCTGCCTCGCCGAGGTCTACGCTATCCTGCGTGCCGAGCGGCTGAAGCGCCATCGCGGCGTCGGCCTGGTCGACTTCGTCAAGACGCTGCGCGAAGGCCGCTGATTACAGCAGGCGCGCCCCTATAGCAGACGAGCTAGGGCGCAGAATTCTTCGATCGAGAGAGTCTCCGCGCGGCGGGTCGGATCGATCCCGGCTTGTTCGAGCTTCGCATCGGCATCCGGCCAGAGCGACTTCAGGGCGGCGCGCAGCATCTTGCGGCGCTGGTTGAAGGCGGCCGCCGTCACGCGTTCCAGCTTCGACCATTCCGCCTCGGCCAGCGGCTTGGCGCGCGGCGTCAGTTCCACGATGGTGGATGTCACCTTGGGTGCCGGCACGAAAGCCTGCGGCCCGATATCGAACAGCAGTCGCACCTCGGCACGCCACTGCGCCGCCACCGCCAGTCGGCCATAGGTCTTGCCGCCGGGCTTGGCGGCCAGCCGCTCGGCCACTTCCTTCTGCACCAGCACGGTGATGCGCGTGAAATTCTGAGCCTGTGTCAGCCAGCCGAGCAGCAGCGGTGTCGCGATGTTGTAGGGCAGGTTGGCCACCACCTGCCATGGCGGCGGTGTCAGTGTGGCGAAGTCGGTTTCGAGCGCATCGCCCGCATGCACGGTTAGCCGACCACCCGCCGCCGCGATCACAGACTGCAGGGCGGCAATACACCGGTCGTCGCGTTCGACGGCCACGACGCGTGGGGCATCTTCCAGCAGCAGCGCCCGCGTCAGGCCGCCGGGGCCGGGGCCGATCTCGATCACCGTCGCATCGGACCATGGCATGGCGGCGCGGGCGATCTTGCGGGTGAGATTGAGGTCGAGCAGAAAGTTCTGTCCGAGCGACTTGCGCGCGGCCAGCTCGTGCTGCGCGATCACCTCGCGCAGCGGCGGCAGCGCTTCAAGTGCGGACATCGGCGCGATGACTTGCCATAGTAGCTGCCATTTTCAGGGCCGCAATCAGGCTGTCGGGCTTGGCGATGCCCTTGCCGGCGATGTCGAAGGCGGTGCCATGGTCGGGCGAGGTGCGGATGATCGGCAGACCGAGCGTGACATTCACACCGCTGTCGAAATCCAGCGTCTTGATCGGGATCAGCGCCTGGTCGTGATACATGCAGATCGCGGCGTCGTAGCTTTGGCGCGCCTCGGCATGGAACATGGTATCGGGTGGTAGCGGGCCGCGGGCATCGATGCCTTCCGCTCGCAGGCGCTCGACGGCAGGGGCGACGATGGCGGCGTCTTCCTCGCCCATGCCGCCGCTTTCGCCGGCATGCGGATTGAGCCCGGCCAGCGCCAGCCGCGGCTGTGCAATACCGAACTTGTCGCGCAGGTCGGCTGCGGTGATACGCGCCGTCTCGACGATCAGGTCGGTATCCAGCAGCGCGATGGCGCGTTTCAGTGCGACATGGATGGTCACGGGCACGACGCGCAGCCGGTCGGAGGCCAGCATCATCACGGGCCGTGGCACATCGCAGAGCGCCGCGAGAAACTCGGTATGGCCCGGGTGGCTGAAGCCGGCGTCGTAGAGCGCGGCCTTGTGGATGGGATTGGTCACCAGTGCCGCTACCGTCCCTTTGCGGCAGAGTGCAACGGCCAGTTCAATGGCATGCAGCACAGCAGGGGCATTGCGGCGGTCCGGGATGCCGGGTTGCGGAATGGCTGGCAGTGGTACTGACAGTACCGGCAGCGCCCGGTCGAACAGCGCCGACGCCTCTCCGGGCACTGTCACGGTCTCGACCGGTACAGTCCAGCCATGCAGGCTTGCAATCGCCTTGAGACGCCCGGGGTCGTCCAGCATCACAAAGGGGGTAAGACCCGCCTCGCGGCGACGCAGCCAGCATTGCAGGGCGATCTCGCCTCCGATTCCGGCCGGTTCGCCCATGGTCAGGGCGATGGGCAGCGGGGCAGTCGCCGCGTTATCTGAATTCGATCGTGGCATCGCGCCGCAGTTCGCGGATATAGCGCTGCGCCATCAGTTCGGATCGGCGTGCCATGATACTCAGGCGCACTTCGTTACGATTCAGGCCTTCGGCCTCCTGCTTGGCGCAGAGCGTAAAGACATGGACAGCGCGCGAGGCGCGCACCGGCTCCGAGGTTTGGTTGATCTGCAGCCGCGCCACAGCCTGACGGAAGCTTTCCGGCAGGTCACCCATGCGCAGAGTTCCCAGGCTGCCCGACCCCGGTGCTTCAAAGCGCCCGGCCACAGTTTCGACATCGTCGCAGCTGCGAATCTCGCTGCGGGCCTGGCGTGCTTTGGCGATGGCGGCATCGGCTTCGGCTTGTGGTGCCTCGGCGGCCAGCGGAATCAGAAGCTGCTTGAGGGTGACGCGGGTCTCCTCAATACCGGGCATGGCGATCCGCCGGCGGTCGCGCACCGCCACGATCTGCCAGCCGCCGACGGTACGGATGGGATCGGATAGTTGGCCCTTGTCGAGCTTGGCGACCGCGGCTTCGACTTCCTCGCTGAGCGTGCCCCGTGCCACCCAGCCGACATCGCCGCCGTTGACTGCCGTGGTGCCGCGGCTGAACTGCCGGGCGAGAGCGGGGAAATTGGCGCCACCGCGCAGTTGCTCGATGATGCGAAGGGCAAGCTGGCGCTGCGGCTCTTCCTGATCCGGGCTGTCGACCGGCACAAGGATTTCGGAGAGCAGGTCCTCGGTTTGGCCGGCGCTGGCGCGCAGCTTGGCAATCGCTTCGTCGATATCCTGTTCGGTCACCGCGGACTGGGCCCCGGTTCGAGCCCGCACCATGCGACCCCAGGTCAGCTCGGTACGGATCTGGCTTGCGACGGCAGCCGGATCGATGCCGCTCCGGCGCATGAACTCATCGAACCGGCCCGGCGGGATATTCATCTGGCGTTCGACGGCGGTGATGGCGTTGTCGACATCCTGCTGGGATGTCGTAATGCCGCGTTGCTTCGCCTCCTGCATCTGCAGCCGGTCGTCGATCAGCGACCGCAAAGCCTGTTCCCGAACGGCCCGCAGGATTTCCGGGTTGTTATCCGGCAAGCGGGTCGTGGCGATGATGATTCGCATACGCTCGTTCAGGTCGCGCTGCGACACCACCTCGTCGTTGACCAACGCAACGATACGCTGCTGGTCCTGCGCATGCAGCGGCCCAATGACCGGTACAGCGGCGAGACCGACAAGGAGAAGGGTGAGAGCGATCAGACGATGCATGGGCAAGCTCAGTTAAACGATGCGATCCTGAAGCGGACGCCAATCACGGTATCGGGCTGGATATCGCGGTTGACCGTAAAGGTGCGCTCGGCGAACAGGATGATATCGAAACATTCGTCAGTATAGCGCAGTCCCAGGAAATTCAGCAAAGACCCGTCGTCCTCGAGGTCGCGAGTATGGCGGATTTCCGTTGCCCAGTACTTGGTCAGCTGCATGCGGATGGTTGTGGAGATCGCCTCCTGACGCTGATTCTGCCGGAGGTAATCCGTATTTACGAGATCGGCATACGAGACGGTAACATTATTAATGCTGGTGCCGAGGGTGGCGCCGAGTTCGTGGCGCTGGACGTCCAGGTTGCTGTTCTGGGCCAGGCGAACGCGGTCCACCAGCTGGATATAGCGACCGGGGGACACGGTGAGGCGGCCGACATAATCGGAGAACTGGTCGCGGAGGCCCGAGGCCTCGGTGAAGGTGTCGTCGGTCTTCGCTCGCAGCGACTGACCGACCAGGAATTCGACGTGGCCGCTGCTTTCGCCATAGGCGGCCATGCGCAGGCCGTAGTTCAGTTTCGGCCCGCCATCCCAGCGATCGTATCCCGGGAAGCGGCTGAGGGAGAAGAGATTGGTTTCGTCGAACTCGAAGCTCACCGAATCTTCGTTCGGAATGTCGCTGCGATTGCCGCCATACGGGCTGACGACGCCCATGATAATCGGCTCGACGAGTTGCCGCATCCGGCCCGCGTCGCGCACCATGGGATACCGCCAGTCCAGTGCTACGGCCGGCAGCACGCGACCTGTCAGGTTGGCGCCGTCGGTCGAGCCCGGTACGAGGCTCTGGCTGACATCGTTCGACCAGTAGCCGTCGGCACGCACCATCGCCGTGGCAGTGAAGACCTCACCGCTGGGCGCATAGTAGGGCTGGGACCAGGATACCGTCGATGTCATACGGCGCATGTCCGGACCCTCGCTGCGCGACAGCGACACCATATTGGCATCCAGCCCCCAGCGCCCGCCGTAATCCCCCGGCTCGAAGATTGCCGAATAATCCATCACCGGCACCGCGACTGGCACAGTGCTGCTTCGAACCCGCTGCAGCGTATTCTGGAACGCGAAGGCATTCAGGCTGGCAAAGTGCCGGTTGTTGATCGCTTCGCCGTAGACCCGGCTCACCAGCGTATTGCCGGAAGGGCGATCCTGGATCGAATATCGGCTCAGATAAGTATCATCGGTTGAACGAAGGATATTCGCGCCATAAGTGATGTCGTCAGTCGCACGGAAAGCGGCGTTTGCACGGATATGTCCGCGCGTATCGTTGGTGACATCCTCGTTCGCCACGCTGCCGTCGATCTGGATTTCGCCCTTGGCAAAACGCTGACGGTAATCGGCACCCAGGAAGGGGCCCTGGCGCGTCGAATATTGCGGCATCAGGGTCAGGTCGCTGGTGTCGTCGATGGCATAGAAATACGGAACCTGCACTGCGCTCTCGAAGAAGCTGCTGCTGGTATATCGCGGTGGCAGGAAACCGCTGCGCCGGTTCACGGTCGGATCTGGGTGACTGAAATAGGGTGAATACAGCACCGGAATCCCGAACAGTTCGAAAACCGCGTCCCGGTATTTGATCTCCTGCTGGGCCTCGTCATGCTCGACTTCACGGCCCTTGACCTGCCATAGCGGCGCCCGGGTCGGATCGCTCTCGCACAGCGCACAACTGGTGTAGACGGCCTTCTTCATAACAGTACGATTGCCGTCCTTGCGTTCGGCCTGCACGGCAGCGCCACGCGACATGTCGCTGAGCAGGAACGAGATGTCGCGGATAAAGCCGTTCCGCATCCCGCCGGTCAGTTCCATATACTCGGCGAAGATGACGGTGCCGTTCTCTTCCAGCAGCGAGACATTGCCACTGGCTGTCACCTTGTCATCGCGCTCGCTGTAGCTGACCATGTCGGCCAGCAGCGTGCGACCGCCTTGCGACAGTTCGACCTTGCCCTCAGCACGGATCACGCCGAGTGTCTGGTCATAGTTCAAGCGGTCAGCCGTCATCAGCACAGGCGCATTCGATCCGGTGGCGGATGCGGCGTTGCTGTCGGTGGAAGCTGGTTGTGGCTGGATCTGGGCTTGGCTCTGCGCGGTATAACTCAGCAGCAACGCTACGAGTGCCGCCTGGAGCAGTCCCCCCTTGCGTGCGCTCATCCGTCCTCCAGATGGAACAACAGCGAAATCCCCAGCATCACGAAGACGACCGTGGGAGCCCAGGCAGCGAGCGGCACCGGCAGGGTGCCGTTCAGGCCGAAGGGCTGCATCAGTTCGACGGTAAAATACAGCAGGAAGCCTGCCGCGACGCCGCCAGCGAGCATCACGCCGATGCCGCCGCGCCGGGTCAGGCGCAGGCTGAAGCTGGCGGCGATCAGCAGCATGGCGCAGAGCAGGATGGGCGAGGCAAGCAGCGTGTAGAAATGCAGGCGATGCCGCATCGCGGAGAAGCCGGCATTCTCCAGTGTGCCGATGAAGGACGGCAGTTCCCAGAAGGAAATCGTGGCCGGTGAGGCGAAACTATCCTGGATGCGATCGAAGGTCAGCGTAGTCGGCACCGTCAAATACTCATGCCGTTCCGCAGCGCGGTCTGGAAAGCTGACCACGGCTTTCTGCAGTTGCCACTGGCCGGGCTCGAGCAGGGCCACCGCGGCATCGATCCTTTTGACGAACTTGTCGCGGCCTTCGTAGTAGAACAGGATTGCGTCTCGCAATTCGACGCCCTGCTGCGCCACCCGCAGCGCATGCACCACGACCTGCCCATTGGCATCGGCTTCGCGCAGCCACAGGCCGCCCGACGACACTGCCAGCATGCTGGTGCGACCGCGCATCACCTTGGCGTCGATATTCTCGTAACGCGCCAGCATGGCCGCGCTGAGTGGGTTATAGACCGTGACGAGAAAGATGCCGAGCAGCAGCGACAGGGCAATGCCGGGGAACAGGAACTGCCACACCGAAACACCGGCGGCGCGGCTGACCGTGAGTTCCTGCGAGCGGGTCAGGCGGCTGAGCGCCAGCATGCCGCCGAACAGGACGGCGAAGGGAAACAGCTTGGTCATCAGCGACGGCAGCTTGAGAATCGACATCTCGAGCACGAGACCCAGCGAGGCGTCGGCGCGCCCGCTCGCACGGCGCAGCAGCTCGACGGTATCGAAGCTGAAAGCCAGCACGGCTAGCACAGTCAGAACGGTGAGGATCGCCGCAAAAAAGTGGCGTCCGAAATAGAGCGAGAGCGTCAGCGACTGGCGCATCAGGCCATCCGCAACCGGCGCGCCGGTTCCCGCAGCGCGTAGACGGCAGCCGCGATCGTCAGCAGGGGAACAATGTACATCAGCGGCACCAGCGCCAGGGACTTTACCGAAAGCTGGGTCACACTCAGGCTAAGAACCTGCACCAGAATGGCAATGGCAGAACCCAGGATCAGGCGTTGGCCATGGCCGCGGCGGTTGAAGTCTCCGCCGATCACGCTGGCGATCGCGATCAAAATCAGGGCCGGCGCATAGAGCGGTGTGGCGAGCCGGCGATGCCCTTCGACGATCAGCTTGGCATACTGGTTCACATCGTCGGCATTTTTCATGTCCGGCCAGAACAGCTCGTGCAGGAAGCGTTCGGACGGCTCGCGCCAGCCCTGGCCTTCCTTGTTCGCATAGCTGTCGAGGTCGAGACTGTAGTTGTCGAAATACAGCAGCGAGAGCGATTTGTGCTCGGCATCGACCTGCTGCCGGTTGCCGTTAACCATATAGAGTCGCGGACCCTGATTGGTGCGTACCAGCGTGGCGCGCTCGGCCAGCATGGTCACCGGGCTGCTGGCAGTGCGGTTGTCGTGCACCAGAACGCCCAGCATGTCGCCATTGCTGTCGCGCTCGCGGATATAGACGGTCAGATTGGCAGTCGGCGTGTTGAACACGCCTTCCAGAAGGGCCATGCCGGCCAGGTCGTTGCGGAATTCGTACTGGGTGGCGCGCAGCGTACGCGAACCGAGCGGCATCAGGTAGAGCAGGATTACATACATCGCGACCATGACGGCGGCGGAGATGTATAAAGCCGGACGCGCCAGCGACAGGCGGCTGAAACCGGCGGCAGACAGCACCACTGTCTCAGAATCGCTGGCCAGCCGGTGGAAGGCATAGAGGGCGGCGCAGAAGCCGGCGACCGGCAGGATGATCGCCACGATACTGGGCAGCACCAGCACGGTCAGATAGAGGAAATCGTCGAAGGCGAGGTTGTTGTTGACGATGCGGTCGATGAAGCGGAGCGACTGGGTGAGCCAGATCACCCCGGTGAGGGTGAGGGTGGCAAAACCGAGCGGCCAGGCGATCTGGCGCATGATGTAAAGGACGACCCCGCGCATGGCGCGAGAGTATAGCGATTCCACCCCCTGCCGCCACCGCCGCGACCCGAAAAGAACGACTTGGTCCACAAGGCAGATTCGGCGATTCGCCGGGGTGTGCCGATTGATCGGCCGGGGGGCGGACCGCTATAGTCCACGGCCGGTCCACCACGCATTTTTCGCCCGGATTGGAGCATCATGAAAATCGAGATCGTCGACAGTAAAACCCCGAAGCGCGGCAGCCTGGTTTTGGTCGTGGGTGAGGGGCGCCAGCTCGGCCCGTTCGGCCAGCAGATCGACAAGGCCTGCGGCGGCACGCTGGGCAAGGCCATGGCGGCGGCGGCGCGCTTTTCCGGCGGCAAGGGCCAGTGGCTCGAAGTGCTGGCGCCGGGGGCTGGTCTCGGCCGCGTCCTGCTGGCGGGCCTGGGCAAGGCCACCGAGGTGAAGGCGACCGCCTATGAGGCGGTCGGCGCGGAGGCCGTGAAGCGGCTGGCGGTTTCGGGCGAAACCGAATTGGCGGTTGCCGCCGAGGTTCTGAAAGGCACGCTGCTGCCGGCCGGCGAGGCCGCCGCGCGGGCCGCCCTGGGCGCCCGGCTGGGCGGCTACCGGTTCGATAAATACCGCACCAAAATGAAGGACCGCGAGAAACCGTCGCTGAAGACGGTTGCCGTGCTGACCCAGGCGGCGCCCGCGGCCAAGAAGCTCTATGCGCCGCTGGACAAGCTGGCCGATGGCGTGACCATCACCCGCAACCTGGTGACCGAGCCGGCCAATATCATCTACCCCGAAACGCTGGCCGCCGAATGCCGCAAGCTGGCCAAGCTCGGCGTCAAAGTCGAGGTGCTGGGCGAGCGCGAGATGAAGAAGCTCGGCATGGGCGCGCTGCTCGGCGTCGGTCAGGGTTCGGAGCGTGAATCCAAGCTGGTCGTCATGCAATGGAACGGCGGCAAGAAGGGTGCCAAGCCGGTCAGCTTCGTCGGCAAGGGCGTCTGCTTCGACACCGGCGGCATTTCGCTGAAACCGGCCGCCGGCATGGAAGAGATGAAATGGGATATGGGCGGCGCCGGCGCGGTGATTGGTGCCATGGCCGCGATTGCCGGCCGCAAGGCCAAGGCGAACGTCGTCGGCGTGGTGGCCCTGGTCGAGAATATGCCGTCCGGTACTGCGCAGCGTCCGGGCGATGTGGTCACGTCCATGTCCGGTCAGACGATCGAGGTGCTCAATACCGACGCCGAAGGTCGCCTGATCCTGTGCGATGCGATGTGGTACACGCAGCAGCGCTTCAAGCCGCAGGCGATGATCGATCTCGCCACGCTGACCGGCGCGATCATCATCTCGCTGGGCCATGAGCATGCCGGCCTGTTCTCGAACAACGACCGCCTGTCGGAGCAGCTCACCGCCGCCGGCAAGGCCGAGGACGAGCTGCTGTGGCGCATGCCGCTGTCGGAGGCCTATGACGAGGGGCTGAAGTCGCCGATCGCGGATATGCAAAACATTGCTGGGCCTGGCTTCGGTGCCGGCTCGATCACCGCGGCGCAGTTCCTGCAGCGTTTTGTCGTCGACAAGACCCCCTGGGCGCATCTGGACATCGCCGGCACCGCCTGGAGCAAGAAGGACAGGCCGACGGTGCCGAAGGGCGCCACCGGCTACGGCGTCCGCCTGCTCAACCGGCTGATCGCCGACCATTACGAAGATCGGTAAGTGACCGAACTGCTGTTCTACCATCTGACCCGGCGGCGCCTCGAACAGGTGCTGCCGGAGCTGCTGGAAAAGACGCTGCAGAAGGGTTGGCGCGCGGTGGTCAAGGGCGGCAGCCAGGAGCGCATCGAGGCGCTGAACGGCGAGCTCTGGACCTATGGCCGCAACAGCTTCCTGCCGCATGGCCTCGCGGCGGACGGCTTTCCCGACCGCCAGCCGATCTACCTCACCATCGAGGATGAGCGGCCGAACGAGGCCGACGTGCTGTTCCTGGTCGATGGCGCCGATGCGGCGGATGTCGCGGCCTATACCCGCGTCTGCGACCTGTTCGACGGCAACGACGACGATGCCGTCAATGCTGCCCGCGCCCGGTGGAAGCGCGCGAAAGACGCCGGCCACAAGCTGACCTACTGGCAGCAGTCCGAGGACTCCGGCGGCTGGGTCAAGAAGGCGGAAGGCTGAGCCGCCTCCGTGTTAGTGCTGCCGGACCGTATTCTCATCCTCGGCAATAGCGGCAGCGGCAAGACGACACTGGCACGCGCCATCTCAGAGCGTCGTCAGTATCCGTTCATCAGCCTCGACCGCATCCATTGGGAAGACGGTGCCTTCGCGCAGAAACGCGACGAACAGGACGCGCGCCAAATGACGCGGGGCGCCGCGACCGCCGCGCGCTGGGTGATGGAAGGCGTCTACGGCTGGCTGGCGGACGAGGCCATGTCGCGCGCGCAAAGCCTGCTGTGGCTTGATCTGCCCTGGCCGGACTGCCGCGCCGGCCTGCTGGATCGCAAAGCCGGCCAGCCTTTCGACGCCGATATGATGCTCTGGGCCGAGCAATACTGGACCCGCGACACCTCCAGCTCGTTTGCCGGCCACCGGCAGCTGTATGACGCTTTTTCCGGCGAGAAACTGCGTTTCCGCAGCCGTGACGAAGCCTCAGCATTCATCGCGCGGCTATAGACGTTCAAGACGTGGATGCCTGGAACAAGTCCGGGCATCACGATCTTTATTTGGCTCTCAAAAACCCAAACGTCATGGCCGGGCTTGTCCCGGCCATCCACGCCTTAAATTCTTACGCCGCCTCGGCCTGCGCTGCTTCGAGTTTCGACTGCGCGTCGAGCCAGGCTCCTTCGGCGGCTTCGAGCTTCTTCACGATCTCGCCATGCTGCTTCTGCAGCTCGGCCTGCTTGGCCGCCGACATCTTCGTGTAGGTATCGGGATCGGCCAGCGTCGCGTCGAGCTTCAGCTTCTCGGCATTCAGCTTGGCCATCGCCTTTTCGGCGGTCTGCACGGCGATGCGCAGCGGCGCCAGCGCCTGGCGCGCGGCGGCAGCGGCCTTGCGATCCGCCTTGCGGTCGGCAGCGGAGTCTTCGACCTTGCCGCCACCGCCCTTCAGCTTGACGGTCTGCGCCGCGCGGCGCTTCTCGGCCAGCAGTTTCGCGTAATCGTCGAGATCGCCGTCGAAATCCTTCACGGTGCCGTCGCCGACCAGCCAGAAGCGGTCGGCGCAGGCCTCGGCCATATGACGATCGTGGCTGACCAGGATCACGGCGCCCTTGAACGCGTTCACCGCCTGCACCAGCGCATCGCGCGTATCCATGTCGAGATGGTTGGTCGGTTCGTCGAGGATCAGCAGATGCGGCGCGTGATGCGTCACCATGGCAAACAGCAGCCGCGCGCGTTCGCCGCCCGACAGTTTGCCGGCCGGGGTCTTCGCCTTGTCGCCGACCAGGCCGAAGCTGCCCAGCTTGGTGCGCATCTGCTCGACGGTGGCATTCGGCAGCAGGTCGAGCATGTGCTCGACCGGTGTGCGGGCCTCGTCCAGCACGTCGTCCTGGTCCTGCGCGAAATAGCCGATGCGCAGCTTCCCGCTCTTTTGCAGCTTGCCGCCCTGGGGTTTCAGCGTGCCGGCGAGGATCTTGGCCAGTGTCGACTTGCCGTTGCCGTTGGCGCCCAGCATGGCGATACGGTCTTCCATGTCGATGCGCAGATCGAGATTGCGCAGCACCGGCTTGTCGGCCGTATAACCGGCCGTCAGGTGATCGAGCACGATCAGCGGCGGCGGCAGTTCCTCCGGATCGGGCAGGCGGAAGATCACGGTGGGATCTTCGACGGCGGCCGCGATGGGCTGCATTTTCGCCAGCATCTTCAGGCGGCTCTGCGCCTGGCGCGCTTTCGAGGCCTTGGCGCGGAAGCGGTCGACGAAATCCTGCAGGTGCTTGCGCTGCTCGGCCTGGCGCGCCGCGAAAGCCGACTGCTGCTCCATGCGCAGCCGGCGCTCGGTCTCGAAGGTGTCGTAGTTGCCGCGATAGAGCACGAGCTTGGTGTTGTCGATATGCAGGATATGCTCGACCGCCGAGTTGAGGAAATGGCGGTCGTGGCTGATCAGCAGGAAGGTGCGCGGATAGGTTTTCAGATAGCCTTCGAGCCAGAGCGAGGCTTCGAGATCGAGATGGTTGGTCGGCTCATCCAGCAGCAGCAGGTCGGGCGCGGCGAACAGGCAGCCGGCCAAAGCCACGCGCATGCGCCAGCCGCCCGAGAAACTGTCGAGCGGGCGGTTCTGCATCTCTTCGTCGAAGCCCAGTCCGGCGAGAATGACGGCGGCGCGGGCCGGCGCGGTATGCGCATCGATCTCGGCCAGCCGCATGTGGACTGCGGCGATGCGTTCGGCATCTTCCATGCTGGAGGAATTCTCCAGCTCTTCCGCTTCGATCAGCAAAGCCTCACGCTCGGTATCGGCGGCGAGCACATACTGGATCGGCGTCATTTCGCCGCCGGGCGGTTCCTGCGGCAGCTTGGCGATCTTGCAATCGTTGGGCAGTTCCACGCTGCCGGTCTCGGTCTGCAGCTCGCCGGTGATGATCTTGAACAAAGTGGATTTGCCGGTGCCGTTACGCCCGACCAGGCCCACTTTATGCCCGGCCGGGATCGTGGCCGACACATGGTCGAGCAGCACACGGCCGGCAATGCGGTAGGTCAGGTCGCGAAAGGCAAGCATTTCCGGGTATTTAACTCTGGGGTCGGGGCGGTTTGGCGGGATTTGGCCGCGTCGCGACGGTTGCGACCTTTCGGCGGAGCCTCTATATACCCGCCACCGATTTTTAGCCAAGACCTAAAGGATTTTCCGACATGGCGCTCGAACGCACCTTCTCGATCATCAAGCCCGACGCGACCCGCCGCAACCTGACCGGCGCGATCAATGCCAAGATCGAGGCCGCCGGCCTGCGCATCGTGGCGCAGAAGCGCATCCACATGAGCAAGGCCCAGGCCGAGACCTTCTACGGCGTGCACAAGGCGCGTCCGTTCTTCAACGACCTGGTCTCGTTCATGATCTCGGGCCCGGTCGTCGTGCAGGTGCTGGAAGGCGAGGGCGCCATTGCCAAATACCGCGACGTGATGGGCGCGACCAACCCGGCCAATGCCGCCCCGGGCACCATCCGCAAGGAATTCGCCGAGAGCATCGAAGCCAACTCGGTGCACGGCTCGGACGCCGCCGAGACGGCTGCGGTGGAAATCGCCTACTTCTTCTCGGGCACCGAGATCGTCGGCTAAAGACATCGCTTCAGTCTCCGGACGGAGTGAACGAGGGCCCGGCAGCGATGCCGGGCCTTTTTGTTTGCGCCACGACCGCCATCCACACACCCTCATCGTCGTCCCCGCGAAAGCGGGGACCCAGTTGGCCCGCCGGCGCCTCGCCGCCCCAAAAGTTCGTCATCCTCGGGCTTGTCCCGAAGATCTATCTGCCCGGTCCGCTGCAAAGAGGGCCGAAATAACCCTAAAGCCTGTCCAAACGCGCCGAACTTCATAACTATCAATGGCTTACATCGGCCTACCGCCCCCTTATGCCGGCTTATCCGATGCTTATTCGAGCTTATTTTTGCTTATTTGACCCTTATCGCAGCCCTATTCGGGCTTATTCGACCCTAGTTGCGTTCGTATCTGCAGCTGATCCGGCTGGCCACGCATATCATCGCATTCAAAGTAGTGGTTCTTTCATTCCTGTATATCTTGGGTTGACAAAAGAACATTAATGGTACATTTATATAGGATCAAAGTCCAGATGATTCCATGAGGTCATACCCCGGAGCACGACATGAGCCTTTCGCCTTTTCCCGAAGCCGGTGACCCCTTCCATTTCTCCGGCTCGGTCGGTCGCAACGGCGACAACCAGCGCGCCGATGTGATCAAGGCCCAGATGCTGCTGGCGTCGACCGGTGAATACGACCTGCCATCGCCTGGCGTGCCCACCGGCTGGGCGGGAGAACCGCTCTTCCACGCCATCGGCAAAGTGCAGAAGAACAATGGCCTTCCCGTCGACGGCCTGCTGCTGCCGTTGCGTGATGGCGTGGTCGGCGAGAATGGCGAAGGCGAAACCCTGATGGGTTTGCAGGGCCTGATCGGCGACCGCATTCGCGGGCAGACCGTCCCGACACCGCAACAGGTAGACGATTTCTTCGAAGCGTATGCGCGCGACCCCGATGCGATGCCGCCCTATCGCACAATGGAAAAGCGCCCCGGCGATCCTGAGCCGACAGTGCGGACCAAAGAGATTCGCGGGCCGCAGCCGGAGTTACGAATCCAGCTGCTGAGCGGGAATATGAGCGATGAAACGCCGCCGTCCCCACCAGCGGCCGGCGAGCAGACGGCGGCACTGCCGGCGGCACTCCTACCGGCGCTACCGTATCTGCTCAGGGCCGCACCCCTAATTCTTGGTGCCGGTGAGTACGCGCGACAGCAGCATGAGAAAAACGGCGCGCCGTTCACCAGGTCGCCCGAAGTGCCAAGTGCACCGCCGTCCCGGCCGCTTGGTGATGCCGAGAAGGAGCAGGCAACTGTTCCTCCATTCCAGCCGCCAAAAGTTGATGTGCAACAGGAAGGGCGACCGGCCGCTGACAAACTGCCGGATCGCGAGCAGCTCATCCCGCCCAAAACGAAGGAATGGATTTCCGGCCTGCCGCCGGCGCAGCAGCCGGTGGCCGAAGGGCTGGCGGGAATTATCGTGGAGGCGCACCAGTTCGGTCCGCGTGGCAGTCCTGAGACTCAGCGCGCAACGCAGATCGTCACGCGGGTATGTTTTGAACAGTTGCAAGAACGACCGGAGCTGGTCGGCAAACTCGACCATGTGGCAGGCTCTTATCATCCAGATACAGGCAAGTACCAAACCGAAGAATGGGTGCCACGGCGAAACGCCGATACCGATCAAGGCAGCGAGAAGCTGAAGGGCGGCGTCCATGTTGACTCGTCATTTGGCCCAGCTGCGGATAAAGATAAAAAGAGCCCCTATTGGGCCCGCATGCAGACAGTGGATTTCAGCAAACGTACCGATGAGCATGACCCGGAGGGTCGCTACAAGCGCGAGAAAGAGGCCGATGCTCGGTTACTGGAGAATATGAAGACCGGCGTGGCGGAATGGGCGCGCAAGATGCGGCCGGGCGAGACTGCGGCGGAATATGCATCCTATGCAAAAATTCGCTGTAACAGGATGTGGGATAAGCTCGAAGCGCAATTGCGGCGCGATGGCCATCTGCCGACGAGGTAAGTCATGGCAATGAAAGAGATCAGGATAGATCTTGTGCCGGAATTCGTGCGGCCGTCTTTTCGCACGAAAGAGGTCTGCCTGACGATCGATGATTGGGGGCGGATTGGCGATGACCTTACCCTGCAGTTTCCCACGATCCGCTTCCTGCGTAAGCTGACCGATGCCGAATGGCGAGGGGAGGCACGTCCCGACTTACGGATCGAGAGCAATCTGCACTCAGTGCTGTCATCGACAAAAAGACCACATGAGATCTCTGTCTTTTTTGAGCCGCATTTGCAACTCAACTTACGCCAGGAACTCTACAAGACATACGACGGCGAAAGTTACTCGGTCTGGCGATACAACGTTTGGGGATTGCCGCGTCTTCGTATCGCCTCCAGTGGCTACCCCAACAGAGGCTGGGACGGAAAGGGGCCTGAAAGTCTGGATAGCACGACGATCGATTCTGCGGGCGAGCCCGGCAACAAGAACCATCTGGTCTTGGCGCAACAGATTTTCGGAATTATCCGGCGTCAGGTGAAGAAGGCACCCCTGCTGCGCGTGGAATATCCCACTTATGAATCGCAGCCCAGTACTAGAAATACCCGGCTCGAATGGATCACCCAGGATGCGATGCGTTGGGCGCGGGAAGATCCGAAGCGATTGCTGAAGCCCGATATGAGGCGGGATGGCACCGGCTGGGGGTATCGGCCAGTAGATTGACGGCCGCCGGCTTACAAAACTTAAGGGCTACATCAAGACCGGTGTGGACGGCTGGGCGCGCAAGATGCGGCCCGGAGAAACAGAGGCCCAGTATGAAGCTTACGCAAAAATCCGCTGCGACAGAATGTGGGATAAGCTGGAAACGCGGTTGCGCCGCGACGGATATCTGCCTGCGAGATAAACCATGCCAATAAAAAGAATCGAGATCGATCTGGTGCAGGACAAAATAATCAAGCTGGCTCAGGGGGGGGAGATTGCTGCGCGACCCTCGTTTCGCACCAAGGATGTCTGTCTGAGTGTGCAGGACTGGCTCGATGTTGGCGCAGAACTGAAGCAGTACTATCCCAGCGCCGTCTATGTGAGGCGCCTGACCCCACTCGAATCATCCAGCGAGTCACGCCCTCCGCTTCAGATCAACCACCAATTGTCCGAACTGCTTGACGCGTCGGGCGAACGTTTCGCGCCTGACATCATGATGGGTTTCGATCCAAATCATCGCCTAGATCTCAAACCGGCGAGAGAAGCGACCGACTGGCGGCGTAGGAACTTCGGCTGGATATACAATGGCATGTGCCTGCCCAGAATCAGGCTGATGACCGGGGCTGCGCCGGAACCAGCGGACAAATACGGACCTGAGCGTATGCCGGGTGGCCGCATTGAAATGTCACTGGAGCCCAAAAACGAAAATCACCTCGCGCTCGCCCGACAGTTCTTCGGGATTCTGCGCAGGCACATTACCAAGCGCCCCATGCGGGTGTTGCGCTACCCTGGCTATGTGCCGGGGATTTACCGGAATGGCGGACTCGACTGGATCGGCAAGGACGCACTGCGGTGGGCGCTGGAAGATACGAAGCGTTTGCTGAAGTCGGACATGAATCCGGATGGTACAGGCTGGGGCTATCGGCCGGCCGATTGATGGCCGATTAAGCGATGTCCGAGGGTGACGACCAGAAATATGGTTCAATCACCCCTTAACCCGCACCCTCTGCCCCTCAATCACCAGCCGCCCTTCCGCCAGCAGACGTAATGCCTGCGGATAGAGTGCATGCTCCTGCTCCAGCACGGCGGCAGCGATGCTGTCCACCGTCGCATCCTGCGGCACCGGCACGACGGCTTGGCTGATGATCGGCCCGGCATCCACTTCGGGGCTGACGAAATGCACGCTGCAGCCGGTGAAGCGCGTGCCGCTCTCGATCACGCGCGCATGCACATCGGTGCCCTTGAAGGCCGGCAGCAGCGAGGGATGGATGTTGATCATGCGGCCGTACCAGGCCTGCACGAACTCTGGCGTCAGCAGCCGCATGAAACCGGCCAGGCAGATATAGTCGATATCCTTCGATCTCAGCACGGTGTCGAGGATGGCGTCGAATTCGGCGCGCTCCTTGCCCTTGCTCGGGATCACCGCCGTCTCGATGCCGGCGGCTTTCGCGATCTCCAGCCCCTCGGCATCCGCGCGGTTGGAGAGCACCAGCGCGATGCGGGCGGGATGGCCGGCATCCTGCGTGGTGGAGTCGATCAGCGCACGCAGGTTGGTGCCGCGCCCCGAAATCAGCACGGCCACAGACTTGCGGGCAGGCATGGTCGGCTTAATTCCAGGCCGTGTCGCAGTTGCGCATGCTGACCATCGGCTCGGCCGTGCTGTCCTGCTGCGCCTCGATCACGCCGAGCTTCGACACCGTCTCGCCGGCATTTTTCAGCTTCTGGATCACGGTGTCGGCTTTTTCCTTCGCCACCACCACCACCAGGCCGATGCCGCAGTTGAAGGCGCGCGCCATCTCGGCATCGTCGATCTTCCCCGCAGCCTTGAGCCATTTGAACACCGGCGGCAGGGTCCAGCCGGTGGCGTCGACGATCGCATCGGTGCCGTCAGGCAGCACGCGCGGAATGTTGTCGACCAGGCCGCCGCCGGTGATATGCGCCATCGCCTTGATCAGGCCCTCGCGCACCAGCGGCATGCAACTTTTCACATAGATGCGCGTTGGCACCATGAGGATTTCCGCCAGCGGCTTCGATGTGTCGAAGGGGGCGGGGCTTTCGAAAGAGAGGCCGTTATCGGCAATCACCTTGCGCACCAGCGAAAAGCCGTTGGAATGCACCCCCGAGGAGGCCAGCCCCAGCAGCACATCGCCCGGGCGCACGTTCTGTGGCAACAAGCGGCCGCGTTCGGCCGCGCCCACCGCGAAACCGGCGAGGTCATAGTCTTTCGCCGCATACATGCCGGGCATCTCGGCGGTCTCGCCGCCGGTCAGCGCGCAGCCGGCCTGGCGGCAGCCTTCGGCGATGCCGGCCACCACGCGGCGGGCGACATCCACTTCGAGTTTGCCGGTGGCGTAGTAGTCGAGGAAGAACAGCGGCTCGGCGCCCTGCACCAGGATGTCGTTCACCACCATGGCGACCAGGTCGACGCCGACGCCGTCATGCCGGCCGGTCTCGATGGCGATCTTCAGCTTGGTGCCGACGCCGTCGGTCGACGAGACCAGGATCGGGTCGGTGAAGCCGGCGGCCTTGAGGTCGAACAGCGCGCCGAAGCCGCCGAGCGAGGCATCGGCGCCTTTGCGGCGGGTGGAAGCGGCGAGCGGCTTGATCGCATCGACCAGGGCCTCGCCGGCGTCGATATCGACACCGGCAGCCTTATAGAGCGGCGACGTGTTGATGATGGCCTCCACGGCGGGTAGACTGAAGGGCATGTGCTAATGGTGGCAACATACTTATTCCCCCTGTGTTTGCAATGCTTCTCCGTCGCCCGCTAAGGGCCTGTTCTGCTGCGGTTTTTGCCACTTTCCTGGCTTTCGGGGCGGGGGGGTCTGCCTATGGCCAGACGACTCCGCAGACGGCACGCCAAAGCAACCCCTTCAACGTCGCCGGCATCGGCGTCGATGCCAGTGCCGACAGCGCGGCGGCCGCCCGGCCGATCGCGGTCGCCGATGGCCAGCGCCGGGCGTTTTCGACCCTGCTGCGCCGTCTGACCTTGCCCGACGACCATGGACGGCTTCCCCGTCCGTCTGAGGCATTGCTCAACGAAGTGGTGGCCGGCTTCGGCATCGACGAGGAACGCACCTCGGCCACGCGCTATCTCGGCAAGATCAGCGTGCAGTTCCGCGCCGAGGCGATTCGCCGCCTGCTGCAGGACAACCGGCTGCCCTATTCGGAGACCACCAGCCGCCCGGTGCTGCTGGTGCCGGTCTGGCAGTCCAACGACGGCGCGCGCATCTGGGAGGCCGACAATCCCTGGCGCGAGGCGTGGCTGCGGCGGCCGGATGCCGAGGGCGGGCTGGTACCGCTCAGCATCGCGCCACCGATGCAGAACGGGCCCTCGCTGGAGCGCCTGTTCGGCAGCCCGGACGAGCTGCGCGGCCTGATGCAGCGCGGCAGTTTCGACGATGCGCTGCTGGTGGCGGCGACGCTGCAGAGCGCCGAGGCGGGCAATACCCGCATCGAGATCCAGATCCAGCATCAGGGCCAGGCCGAATTCCTCGGCACCACCGAGGCCTTCGTTGCTACTGGCGGCACGCTGGAGGAAACCCTGATTTCGGCCGCCATCGACATCGCCCGCCGCATCGAGACGCGCTGGAAATACGCCACGGTGATCGATCTGGAAAAGCAGGGCCAGCTCAGCGTCGCGGCGGCTTTCAACGGTCTGGCCGACTGGAACCGGCTGCGCGGCGCGCTGGCCGCCGTGCCGATCGTGCGCAAGGTCGAGGTGCTGCAGGTGTCGCATCGCGACGCGCAGATCCTGCTCGACTATTACGGCGAGGCCGGCCAGCTCAGCACCGCGCTGGCGCAGAAGAATGTCGTGCTGCAGCAGCGCGACGGTTTCTGGGAAATCCGGAGCCGCCAGCCGTGACCTACCGCCAGCAAGCCATCGCCTGGGTGGCCATCGTCACCGTGACCTTCGCGCTGCTGATCGTGCTGCGCGACATGCTGCTGCCCTTCGTGGCCGGCATGGCGATTGCCTATTTCCTCGATCCGGCGGCCGACTGGCTGGAGCGGCGCGGGGTGAAACGCTGGCTCGCCACGCTGCTGATCATCGGGCTGTTCTTCGTCGCCGCCATCCTGGTCGTGCTGCTGCTGGTGCCGCTGGTCTCGGACCAGTTCGCCAGGTTCATGGACCAGCTGCCGGGCTACATCGCCTTTTTCAACGAGCGCATCCTGCCCATTCTGCAGGACTGGGCCGCGCTGTTCGGCATCGACCTGGAGACGATCGACCCCAAGACCGCGCTGGCCGGCAACGGCCAGCAGGTGATGAAGGTGGTGAGCAGCGTGCTGACCGGCCTGCTCGGCGGCGGCCAGGCGATTTTCAACGTGCTGTCGCTGCTGGTGATCACGCCGGTGGTCGGTTTCTACCTGCTGCGCGACTGGGACCGGATGATCGCGCGGATCGACGACTATCTGCCGCTCGACCATGCCGAGACGATCCGCGAACAGGCCAACGAGATCGACAAGGTGCTGGCCGGTTTCGTGCGCGGCCAGATGCTGGTCTGCCTGTTCCTCGCCGCCTTCTACGGTATCGGCCTCACCGTCTTCGGCCTGCAGTTCGGCCTGTTCATCGGCATCACGGCGGGCATGATTTCCTTCATCCCCTATGTCGGCACGGCGCTCGGCTTTGTGGTCGGCATCGGCGTGGCGGTGGCGCAGTTCTGGAACGACCCGATCTGGATCGCCGCCGTCGCCGGCGTGTTCCTGGTCGGCCAGATGATCGAGGGCAATGTGCTGCATCCGGTGCTGATCGGCGACCGCGTCGGCCTGCACCCGGTCTGGATCATGTTCGCCCTGTTGGCCGGCGGCAGCCTGTTCGGCTTCGTCGGCATCCTGATCTCCGTGCCGCTATTCGCCGTCATCGGCGTGCTGATGCGGTTTGCGCTGGAGCGTTACCGCCAGAGCTATCTCTTCCGCCCGGGAGCTCCTTCCGGCGCACCGCCGAAGCAATCCGAATAACTCCGATGGCCAGGAGTCAGCTCAGTCTCGGCCTCGCCTTGCCGACCTCATGGGCGCGCGAGGATTTCCTCGAAGTGCCGGGCAATGCCGCGGCGCTGGCCGCCGTCGAAGGCGTCGCACAGCCCGCACTCGTGCTCTACGGCCCGCCCGGCTGTGGCAAGACGCATCTGGCGCAGATCTGGACGGCCCGGCATGGCGCCCGCCTGATCGGTCCGGCCGCGCTGTCCTCCGCTGCCGTCGACGACCTGGCGCAGCAGCCGCTGGCGCTGGATGACGCGGATCGCGAGGCCGATCCGGTGGCGCTGTTCCATCTGATCAACCTGATGCGCGAGCGCCGGCATGCGCTGCTGCTGACCGGCTCGGCGGCGCCGGCGCATTGGAGCTATACCTTGCCCGACCTGATGTCGCGGCTGAAAGCGATGCCGGCGGAAAAGATCGCCGAGCCCGACGACGCGCTGCTCTCGGCCGTGCTGGTGAAACTCTTCGCCGACCGTCAGCTGCAGGTGGGGGAAGATGTGGTGAAATACCTCGCTGCCCGTATCGAGCGCTCCTGCCGCGCGGCACGCGACTGGGTCGCGGTGCTGGATGCGGCGGCGCTGGCCGAGAACCGCGCCGTCACCGTGGTGCTGGCGCGGCGCCTTCTGGAAGAATCCGCGACGGACTAATCCTCGCGTTTCTTGCCGTCGATCTCTTTTCCGGCGAATTCGCGCGCGATGCGCTCGGCGTCCTTCTGCTGCTTCTCGCGGTCCGGCTTGCTCTGGCCGAATTTCACGCGGTTCTCGGCGGCCTGGGCTTTGGCCGCCTTGCGCTGCAGCGCCTTGCGCGCCTTGTTGAGGCTGATCACATCGGCGGCCATTACGCTTCGATCCTGGCCGGGGCGCTGAAGGCATAGCCGCGGCCGTAGATCATGCGGATCGGCGCCTCGATCTGCGCGTAATCCTTGATCTTGCGGCGCAGGCGGTTGACCACCGCATCGAGATGGCGATTTTCCCAGTTGGTTTGCGGCCGCGCCAGCAGCTGCGCCAGCTCCTCGCGCGAGCAGGGCTGGCCGGCCTTTTCCAGCAACGCTGCGACGAAGGCGAATTCGGTCGCGGTCAGTTTCACCTCGGTGCGGTTCGGCGCCACCAGATTCCAGCTCGAGCGGTTCAACAGCCACTGGTCCGGCGCCTGGTTAGCGGCGCGGCTCTGCGGATCCTGCAGCCGACGCATCAGGCTCTGTACTGTCGCTTCGATCTCGCGCAAAGACGAATGCTTGACCAGATAGATATCGGCGCCGCTCTCGAAGCCGCGGATGCGGTCGTCGGCCTCGCCCAGCGCGGTCAGCATGATGATGCCGCAGTCGGAGCTGGCGCGAATCTCCTTTGCCAGTTCGAAACCGTTGCCGTCGGGCAGGCCGATATCGAGGATCAGGATCGCCGGCGGCGCGGTCTCGAAGGCAACGCGCAGCTCGCGTGCGGTGCCGACGCCCTCCACCGCAAAGCCGCGCATGGCCAGATACTCGACCAGGTCGCTGCGCAGTGACGGTTCGTCCTCGACAACTAGAATCCGGTGACTCACGCGACCTCCATACTCACATCCGGCACCACGCCCGGCAGCGGCAGACGGAAGGTGGCGACGGTGCCGCCGCCGCGCCCGGCCCGCAGGCTGAGAATGCCGTGATGATACTCCAGCAGGCGACGGGTGTTGTAGAGGCCGAGGCCGGTGCCGGTCGCCGGCGTGGTGTTGGAGGCGCGGAAGAAACGGCGGCCGATCAGCGCGGCCTCGGCCTCCGGGATACCGATGCCACGGTCGGTGACGGTGATGACGATGGCATTTTCCTCCGCCCGCGCGGCGATCTCCACCGGGCTGCCGTCGGCGGTGTATTTCAGCGCATTGTCGATCAGGTTGATCAGCACGGTGCTCAGCATCTCCTGGTCGCCCCAGTAGAAGGACAGGTTCGGCTGCACGCTGAAGTGCAGGCGCCGGTCGAGTTCCAGCCCGGCGAAATGCCGGCGCACCTGATCCAGCAGGCTGGCGATGTCGATGCGTTCGGTCTGCACCACGTTGAGGTCGCGCCGCTCGACATCAAGGAAGCGGTCGATCAGCTGCACCAGACGGCGCACGGCATCGCGGATGCTATCGAGCCGGCGGCTGACCGTCTCGGGCGGCTTCTCCAGTACCATGCCGATCATCTCGGCGGCGCGATCCACCACGGCCAGCGGGGTGCGGAATTCATGCGTCACCATGCGCAGCAGCTGCTTCTGTTCCTCGTGAAGGGCTTTCTCGGTCTTGAGGCTGGTTGAAAGCTGCTGCTCCAGTTCGCGGCGCTGGGTGACTTCGCGCGACAGAGCCTCGTTCTTCTGGCGCAGGTCGGCTGCCAGCCGCACGCCGACCATGAGCAGGATCGAGAGGAACAGCCAGGTCATGAAGATATTGAAATAGAAAAAGTACCAGGCCTGCAGTTCGGACTGCATCAATGCGACCTGATCGTCGTAGTAGTGGAGGGCGAGCGCGGTACGCAGGGTAAGCGCGATCACATCGCTGACTAGCAGGCCGATCGTGGTCCAGCGCAACACGCGCGGCTGCAGGCGGTCGATCGCCAGAATCCAGATGATGTACAGAACCACGACTGACGTGACGCAGTTGCTGGCAATGATGCGGATCGCGATATTTTCCGGCGCCAGCCACAGCGAGACCGGCCAGAAGACGACAACCGCGGCCGTGATCGCGATCATCAGGGGCGGATTGCCGCCGCGGTCGCAGAAGCGGGCGATGCCATGGGCGATCAGCACGGCGCCACCATGGATCAGGTAGTTCTGCAGGATGATGACTGGCCCCAATACCGAAGTGGGCACGACGTCGCGCGCCGCCTGGGCCAGCATGCCGCCAGCAACAGCCAGGAAACCGGCGGCGAGGAAATTGAGCTCGAAACGATGCCGCTGGGTCAGCCAGACCAGAACCCAGATCAACCCCTGCAGCAGCAGGGTGACGGTCAGCATCAGCAATGTGGTCGGCAGATTCAGCATCGTGGCGGCATGGTGTCCCAAGCCACCGTCCGATACCAGCCCTGCCGGAGACTAGTCCGCCAGTTGCGCCGGCACCACAAAGCTGGCCAGGAAGCCGCTCTTGGGCGCCACCTGGCCCCAGTTTTTCGCGTTGAAGGTCAGTTCGGCCAGCCCGCCGGTCGGATATTTGTCGCGCAGGCGCTCCAGCGCATCCCCGGCGCTCGACCCGGTCAGGTCGCCGGCGAAGTCCTCCAGGCCAGGATTGTGGCCGATCAGCAGCAGTTCCCGGGTCGTGGCCGGTACGGCGCGCACCAGTGCCAGCAGCGTGGCGCTCTCGGCCAGATACAGCCGGGGTTCGAACCGCGCGCGCGCTTCGCCCGGCACTTTCGGCGGGCCGTCGCCGGACAGGCGCTTTTCCAGCCGTTCCCAGGTCTGGCGCGTGCGGGTCGCCGGCGAGCAAAGGACTAGGTCGGGATAGATCGCCCGTTCGCCCATATGCCGGGCCAGCGCGCGGCAGGTTTTCTTGCCGCGCGGGCTCAGGGGGCGGGCAAAATCGTCCAAGTCCGGGTCGTCCCAGGCGGATTTGGCGTGTCGCAAAAGCCAGAGGCGAAGCATGGACTTATCCCTTATTGCGGCAGCCGGGCCGGGTTGTCGCCGCTTTGACATAAACGGTGGTTAGACCTATACCCGAAGGCGTCGACCGGGCCCAAGCCCGCCCAGGCGTCCGGTAACGACAGAGGCGTCAAACCATGCAAAAGACAGCGGAATCCGTTCGAATTGGGGCCTACGAGCCGGTCGCATCGCCAGTGGCCGCGGCGCTGCCGGGCCGCCCGCCGATCACGCTGGCGCCGCGCGAGCGGTTCATCAACCGCGAACTGTCGTGGCTGGCCTTCAATCTGCGTGTCATGGAAGAGGCCAACAATAAGCGCTATCCGCTGCTGGAGCGCCTCCGATTCCTGTCGATCTCGGCCAATAATCTCGACGAATTCTTCATGGTCCGCGTCGCCGGCCTGTTTGGCCAGATCCGCGCTGGCATCGAGGAAATCAGCCAGGACGGGCTGAGCCCCGCGCAGCAGCTGGCGCAGATCAACGAAGCCGCCTCTGCCCTGATGGAAAAGCAGCAGGCCTGCTGGAACGCACTGACCCGCGAACTGGCCGATGCCGGTATCCATGTGATGGATGCAGAGCGGCTGACCGCTGACGACCGGCGCTGGCTGGAGGATTATTTCCTCGGTCATGTTTTTCCCGTTCTGACCCCGCTGGCGATCGATCCGGCCCATCCGTTCCCGTTTATTCCGAATCTCGGTTTCGCAATGGTGATGCAAATGCGACGGATTCGTGACGGTCGCAGCCTGAATGCGCTGCTGCCGCTGCCGGGTCAGGTCGACCGCTTCGTCCGGCTGCCGGGCGATGGCATCCGTTTCCTGTCGCTGGAGAACCTGATCGGCCTGTTCCTGAACAAGCTGTTCCCGGGTTACGAAATCCTCGGCTCGGGCCTGTTCCGCATCACGCGCGACAGCGATATCGAAATCGAGGAAGAGGCCGAGGATCTGGTGCGCCTGTTCGAAACGGCGCTGAAGCGCCGCCGGCGCGGCAATGTGATCCGCCTCAAGATCAATGCCGAGATGCCGGAAGACCTGCGCAAATTCGTCTGCGAGGAGCTGGAAGTCCAGCCGCATTCGGTGACGGTGGTGGACGGCATTCTCGGCCTGGCCGATACCAAGCGGCTGATCGTCGACGACCTGCCGGAACTGAAATTCCCCGCTTTCACGCCGCGCTTCCCGGAACGCATCCGCGATTACGGCGGTGACTGCTTCGCGGCGATCCGGGCGAAAGACCTGGTCGTGCATCATCCGTATGAAAGCTTCGATGTGGTGGTGCAGTTCCTGCGCCAGGCCGCGGCCGATCCGCATGTGGTGGCGATCAAGCAGACGCTGTACCGCACCTCGGACGACAGCCCGATCGTGCGCGCCCTGATCGAGGCGGCCGAGGCCGGCAAGTCGGTGACTGCGCTGGTCGAACTGAAGGCGCGGTTCGACGAGGCTGCCAATATCAAATGGGCGCGCGACCTGGAGCGCGTCGGCGTGCAGGTGGTCTACGGCTTCATCGAATTGAAAACGCATGCCAAGATTTCGCTGGTGGTGCGCCGCGAGAGCGGCCATCTCAATACCTATGTGCATTTCGGCACCGGAAACTATCACCCCTATACGGCACGCGTTTATACCGATTGCAGCTTCTTCACCGACGACAACGATCTCGGTCACGACGCCACCTGCCTGTTCAACTTCCTGACCGGCTATGCCGCGCCGGAGAATCTGAAGAAGGTGGCGATCTCGCCCTATACGCTGCGGCCGCGCCTGCTCGAACTGATCAATGAGGAAATCCGCCATGCGGAGGCCGGTCGTCCGGCGGCAATCTGGGCCAAGATGAACAGCCTGGTCGATCCGGTAGTGATCGATGCGCTGTACCAGGCCAGCCAGGCCGGCGTGCAGATCGATCTGATCGTGCGCGGCATCTGCTGCCTGCGGCCGGGCGTGAAGGGGCTGAGCGAGAATATCCGCGTACGCAGCCTGATCGGCCGTTTTCTGGAGCATTCACGCATCGTCTGCTTCGGCGCCGGCCACGGTCTGCCGTCGCCGGAAGCCAAGGTCTTCATTTCCTCGGCCGACTGGATGCCGCGCAACTTCGACCGTCGCGTGGAAGTTCTGATCCCGATCGAGAACCAGACTGTGCATGAGCAGATCCTCGACCAGATCATGGTCGCCAACCTGAAGGATCAGGCCGGCAGCTGGCAACTCGACGCCGACGATGTGTATCACCGCGTCTCGAGCGATCCGGATGCCTTCAGCGCGCATACCTATTTCATGACCAATCCCAGCCTGTCGGGTCGCGGCAAGGCGCTCAAGAAAGCCGCCACCGCGCCGCGGCTGCAGTGGAAAGCCGGATAGGAGTCTCGTGGCCGTCGCGCAATCGCTTGTAAAATCCGCTGCCGCGCCGGCTGCTTCGCTGCTGCCGCTCGGGGTTATCGATATCGGGTCCAATTCGGTGCGTCTGGTGGTGTTCAGCGATCCGCTGCGCATGCCCACCGGCATGTTCAACGAAAAGGTGCTGTGCGGCCTGGGCAAGGGCATGGGCCAGAGCGGCAAGCTGGACGAGGAGGGCGCGCAGCAGGCGCTGGCCGCGATCCGGCGTTTCGTGGCGCTGGCGCGTCGCATGGAGGTGCGTTCGCTGCAGGTCGTCGCCACCGCCGCCGTGCGCGATGCCAGCAACGGTGCGACCTTCGTCGAGCAGATCGAACGCGAGACCGGCGAGACCGTGCGGGTGCTGAGCGGGCAGGAAGAGGCGACCTATTCGGCCTATGGCGTGCTGTCGGGCATTCCCGATGCCTGCGGCGTGATGGGCGATCTGGGCGGCGGCAGTCTGGAACTGGTGGCGCTGGACGGCCACAGGCTGGGCGACAGCGTGACGCTGCCGCTCGGGCCGCTGCGCATCGCCAATCTGGACTCCTATCCCGTCGTGAAGGCCTATATCGACGAGAAGCTGTCCGGCGTGTCGTGGCTGAAGAAGTGGAAGGGCAAGTCGCTCTATGCGGTCGGCGGCTCGTGGCGCGCGATTGCCCGCGTGCATATGGCGCAGATGCACAGCCCGCTGCACATTATTCACCAGTATACGTTGCAGCGGAACGAGGCGGCGGATTTCACCCGCCTGCTGGCCAAGCAGAGCAAGGAGTCGCTGACCCGCGTGGAAGGCGTGCCGCGCAAGCGCCAGGATTCGCTGCCGCTGGCCGCGCTGGTCATGCGCCGGCTGCTGAAAATTCTCGAACCGAAGGACGTGGTCTTCTCGGCCAACGGCCTGCGCGAAGGGCTGGCCTATGCCCTGCTGGACGAGCGCCAGCGCAGCGAGGATCCGCTGCTGGCGACCTGCCGCCATATGGCCGAGCGTGAGAACCGCTTCGGCGATCACGGCATGGAGATCGACCGCTTTATCGCGCCGCTGTTCGAGCGCGACCCCCGGGAGCGCCAGCGTATCCGCTATGCTGCCGCGATCCTGGCCGATACCGGCTGGCGCGTGCATCCCGATTATCGCGGCGAACAGTCGCTCGGCACCATCCTGCATGCGCCCTTCGGCGCGATCACGCAGAGCGAACGTGCGTTGCTGGCATTGATCGTGTTCACCCGCTACACCGGCACCGCCAGCGACCCCATCGCGGCGCCAGCCTGGCAGTTGCTGAATGCCGAGGAGATCGATTACGCCCAACGCGTGGGCCAGGCGTTGCGTCTGGCGCAGACGCTGTCGGCCGGCGTGCCCGGCATCCTGGCGGACTGCAAGCTGCGTCCGAACGGCAATAGCTTGCTTTTGGAGCTGCCGGCGCAGCATGCCGCCCTCGATGGCGAAGCGGTGCAGCGCCGCGTCGAGGCGCTCGGCAAGGCCTTCAACCGCGCTGCCGAACTGCGTGTGCTGAAGGGGCGCTGAGATAAAATCGTCGCTCCCGCGAAAGCGGGAATCTAGTCGAGCCAGCATCTGGATGCCCGCGCCCGGCGGCTTTGCCGCCTTACATACTGTCGCGCAAAGCGCGACGGGCGGGCATGACGAGAAGCGAAACTACTTCTTCAGCTCGACCAGCTTGATCTTGTGGCCCTGCGCCGCCAGCGCGATCTCGCCGCGCTTGAGCCGCAGTGCGTCCTCACCGAACAGCTCGCGGCGCCAGCCATGCATGGCCGGCACGTCGGCAGTGTCATCGGCGGCGATCTTGTCGAGATCGGACGAATTGGCCAGCAGCTTCTGCGCGACATCATGGTCGTCGCATTTCAGCTTGAGCAGCACCTTGAGCAGTTCGACCAGCGGGCCGATGCCGCGCGGCAGGTCGGGTTCGCGCTCCAGCACCGGCCAGGTGTCTTTCGGGCTGGCGAGCTTCGCCGTGATCGCGGCGAGCAGACCCTGGCCCATCTTGCCCTCGGCAAAACCTTTCGACAGGCCGCGCATGCGCTCCAGATCGTCGGCCGATTTCGGCGGATGCGCGGCGATCTCCATCATGGTCTCGTCGCGGATGATGCGCTGGCGCGGGATGTCGCGGTTGCGCGCTTCGACCTCGCGCCAGGCGGCGGCGGCCTGCAGCACGGCGAGGTATTCGCCCTTGGTGGTGCGCGGCTTCAGCCGGCGCCAGGCATTCTCCGGCGCGATCTCGTAGGTCTCGGGCGCGGCCAGCAGGGCCATTTCTTCGCGCAGCCAGTCGGCGCGACCGGTCTTGACCAGCTTGGCGTTGAGCTTTTCGTAGATCTTGCGCAGATGGGTGACGTCGCCCAGCGCATAGATGACCTGCTTTTGCGTCAGCGGCCGGCGGGCCCAGTCGGTGAAGCGCGACGACTTGTCGACCTGGGCGCCGGCCAGTTTGGAAACCAGCTGCTCGTAGCTGACCTGGTCGCCGAAGCCGCAGACCATGGCGGCCACCTGGCTGTCGAAAACCGGGGCGGGAACCTCGCCCATCAGCTTGTAGAAGATTTCCAGATCCTGCCGGGCGGCATGGAACACCTTGAGCACCGAGCGGTTGCGCAGGAGTTCCAGCAGCGGCTCGAGCGAAAGGCCCTCGGCCAGCGGGTCGATCACCCGGGCCTCGTCGGGCCCGGCCAGCTGGATCAGGCAGACCTTGGGCCAGTAGGTGGTCTCGCGCATGAACTCCGTGTCCACGGTGACAAAGTCTGCCGTGGCCAGGGGAGCGCAGAAACGGGCGAGGTCTTCGGTGGTGGTAATCGGGGTGGGATCGGCACGCATCGTTCCGCTTTAGCACGACCTTTTGCCCGGCCCAACCCTGACGGGCGGGGCGGGGCTGGATTTTGGAGCCGGAACCGGGTGAAATTCCGCGCCCATCGGTCTTGACTTTCCAGCCCCAAACGGGCCTGTTCCCCCTTTGATTTCCCTAGAGATTTTCAACGGATTTGGCGATGTCCCGTTACCGTACCCATACCTGTGGCCAGCTGCGTGCCGAGCATGTCGGCGCTGAGGTCAAACTCGCCGGCTGGGTCCATCGCAAACGCGATCACGGCAACCTGCTGTTCATCGACCTGCGCGACCATTACGGCATCACGCAGATCGTGGCCGAGAGTGGCTCGAACGCCTTCAAGCAGATGGAAGGCCTGCGTTCCGAATATGTGATCAGCGCGGTGGGCAAGGTGGTGGCCCGTTCGGCCGAGACCGCCAATGCCAACCTGCCGACCGGCGGCGTTGAAGTGGTGGTCACTGCCATCGAAATCCTGGGCGAGGCGGCCGACCTGCCGATGCCGGTGTTCGGCGAGCAGGAATATCCGGAAGACATCCGGCTCAAATATCGCTTCCTCGACCTGCGCCGCGAGCGGCTGCACAACAACATTATCCTGCGCAGCAAGGTGATCTCCTCGATCCGTCGCCGCATGACCGATCAGGGCTTCATGGAATTCCAGACGCCGATCCTGACGGCGTCGTCGCCGGAAGGCGCGCGCGACTTCCTGGTGCCAAGCCGTCTGCATCCCGGCCGCTTCTACGCGCTGCCGCAGGCGCCGCAGCAGTTCAAGCAGCTGATCATGGTGTCGGGCTTCGACCGGTATTTCCAGATCGCACCCTGCTTCCGCGATGAAGACGCCCGCAAGGATCGTAGCCCGGGTGAGTTTTATCAGCTCGATGTGGAAATGAGCTTCGTCGAGCAGGACGATGTGTTCAACGCCGTCGGCCCGGTGATCCATGGCGTGTTCCAGGAATTCGCCAACGGCCGCGATTGCGGTCCGCTGGAATTCCCGCGCATCCCCTATCGCGAGTCGATGCTGAAATACGGTTCCGACAAGCCGGACCTGCGCAACCCGATCCTCCTGGCGGATGTGACCGAGGTGTTCCGCGGCTCCGGCTTCGGCGTCTTCGCGCGCAATATCGAAAACGGCGCTGTCGTGCGCGGGATTCCCGCGCCCGGTGCCGCCGGCCGTCCGCGCAGCTTCTTCGACAAGATGAACGACTGGGCGCGCCAGGAAGGCGCTGCCGGCCTGGGCTACATCATCTTCGACAACGGCGAAGCGAAGGGCCCGATTGCCAAGTTCCTCGATGCCGATCGTATTGCCTTGCTCAAGCAGCTGGGCAATGTGAAGGACGGCGATGCGATCTTCTTCGCCTGCGACAAGGAGCTTCCCGCCGCCAAGCTGGCCGGTCAGGCCCGTATCCGTATCGGCGACGAGCTGGATATCTGCGAGAAGAACGTCTTCAAGTTCTGCTGGATCGTCGACTTCCCGATGTTCGAGTATAACGAGGACGAGAAGAAGATCGATTTCAGCCACAATCCCTTCTCGATGCCGCAGGGCGGCCTCGAAGCGCTCAACACGCAGGATCCGCTGACGATCAACGCCTATCAGTACGACATCGTCTGCAACGGCGTGGAGCTGTCGTCGGGCGCGATCCGCAATCACAAGCCCGAAATCATGTACAAGGCCTTCGAGATCGCCGGTTACGGCCCCGAGGTGGTGGAAGGCAAGTTCGGCGGCATGCTGAATGCGTTCAAATACGGCGCCCCGCCGCACGGCGGTATCGCGCCGGGCATCGACCGCATCGTCATGCTGCTGGCCGATGAGCCGAATATCCGCGAGATCGTGCTGTTCCCGATGAACCAGCAGGCGCAGGATCTGATGATGCAGGCCCCGAGCGAGGTGACGATGAAGCAGCTGCGCGAGCTGCACATCCGCATCCACGCGCCGGAGCTCGACAAGAAATCCTGACGATGTGAGGCGAAACCGGCATGCTCGCGCTGTTCGACTATGTCAGTTTCGCCGTCACGCTGTTTTCCATCGTCAGTCCGTTCATTGCCATTCCGATCTTCCTGTCGCTGACGCGCGGGCAGGAATCGCGCAACCGCACCGCACGCACGGCGGCGCTGGCGGTCTTCGCCATCCTGATCGTGGTGGGATTTTCCGGCGACCTGATCCTGCGCCTGCTCGGCACCAGCCTGCCGGCTTTCCAGGTCGGCGGCAGCATCGTGCTGCTGCTGATGTCGCTCAGCATGATCAACGCGCAGGTCAGTCCGCAGCAGCAGACGCCGGCCGAGGAAGCCGAGGCCAGCGAGCGCAGCGCAGTGGGCGTGGTGCCGATCGCCATGCCATTTCTGGTTGGACCGGGCTCGATCTCGGCCACCATCATCCATATGGAACGCGGTCGCGGCTGGCAGCATATCGGTCTCACCGTGCTGGTGATTGCATTGATCTGCTGTTCGATCTGGGTCGTGCTCAGGCTGGCCGAACCGATCGGCCAGCGTTTGGGTCAGACCGGGATCAACATCCTCAACCGCATTTTCGGCTTGCTGCTGGCGGCGGTTGCGGTTCAAATCTTCGCCAATGGCCTGCGGGGATTGTTTCCGGCTCTCGGTTGATCTCCCGGGCGAACGCATAAACATAAAGAAACGGACGGGCGCCTCGCATGCTGGACAAAGAAGCCAAAGCCTTCCTCGATGCCGTCAAGGCCGCCAACCGCCCGGAATATTCCGTGCTGGGCGCGGCCGGCGCCCGCAAGCTCTACAAGGAGACCCGCGGCGCGGTGACGCCCGAGCCGCCGGAGATGTCGGAGATCGACAATATCGCAGCACCCGGCCCGCATGGTCCGATCCCGCTGCGCTATTACCGTCCTGCCGGCATCGACAAGCGTGAGCCGATTCCGGTGCTGGTCTTCTTCCATGGCGGCGGCTGGGTGATCGGCGATCTGGATACACATGATGTGGCCTGCCGCATGATCGCCACTGAAGCCCGTTGCGCCGTCGTGTCGGTCGATTACCGCATGGGGCCCGAGCATAAATTCCCCGCCGCAGTCGACGATGCCTATGCCGCCACGCATTGGGTGGCAGGCGAGGCGCAGGCGCTGCGCATCGATCCGGACAAGCTGGCGGTCGGCGGCGACAGTGCCGGCGGCAACCTCGCCGCCGTGGTCTGCCTGATGGCGCGCGGCAAGCGCAAGGACGGCGACACGACTGCGCCGAAGATCGGCTACCAGCTGCTGATCTATCCGGCCACCGACATGGCGATGACGACGGAGTCGCACAAGACATTCGCGACGGATCATCTGCTGACGCGCAATGCGATGGACTGGTTCCAGGAGCAGTATCTGAACGGCCCGGCCGACCGCGACGACTGGCGCGCCTCGCCGCTGCGCGCGAAAAGCCTCGCCGGCCTGCCGCCGGCCTATGTGCTGGTCGCCGGCAACGATCCGCTGCGCGACGAAGGCGAGGCCTATGCCGATGCGCTGAAGAAAGCCGGCGTGCCGGTGGCCTTCCGCGAATTCCCCGGCCAGATCCACGGCTTCGTGGTGCTGGGCAAGGTGCTGCCGCAGGCCAGCCAGGCGATTGCCGAAATGGGCACCGCGCTCAAGCTGGCCTTCGGGCAGGGATGATCTAAGACAACACAAAAAGTCGTCACCCTCGGCCTTGTGCCGAGGGTCCATCCACCCGTTCTTTCCGGTCATGACCCAGCCGAAAGGGAAATGGATCCTCGGGACAAGCCCGAGGATGACGGTTGAGGGGGAGGGCGAGAGCAGACCTTACTCCCGCCCCATCACCAGCACCCATTGCTGGCGGCGTAAGTCCGCTGCATCGGCGCGCGTATCGGCACCCAGTTCGGTGACTCCTCCGTCGAGCAGGTTGCGGCGATGGCCGTCGCTGGTCAGCCAGAGTTGCACGACGCTGGCGGCATCGCAGGGGCAGAGCGCAAGATTTTCCGAGATGCGGCGGAAGGCATAGCCGGCGCGCACGGCGCGCTGCGGCAGGGCGCTGCCGTCGCAGCCGTCATGCGCGAGCTTGCCGCAGGTCTGCAGGTCGGCGGCATGCGCCGCCGCCGCCGCGGCCAGTCGCGCATTCCACTGCAGCGGCGCGAGGCCATGCGTCGCGCGGGCGGCATTCACATGGAACAGGATATCGGACTGCCAGATGGCCTCGGTCATCGCTGCTGCAGGCATGTGGCCGAAAAGCGGCAACAGCAGCGCCATGACGAAAAGATGAAGCCGTCCTTGACCTTGAAGCCGCGGCCTGCAGTCCCGATCTTTCAGCACGAATATTTTTCGGCGCGAAATCATATACGGAGGCTAGACGAGCGATGATCGACGCGAAATCCCTGCTGGACCAGTTCCTCGGCGGCCAGTCTCAAAATAATAGGGCGGGGCTGGGCAACGGTAAATTCGGCGGGAGCGGCCGGACGGATTACGCCGATCTGGCGAAACGCGGGCTCGACAGCCTCGGCGGCGGCAAGGGGCTGGCGGTCGGCGGCCTGCTCGGGCTGATCCTCGCCAACAAGAAGGCGCGCAACATGGCCGGCAATGTCGCCATGTATGGCGGCGCGGCGGCGCTCGGCCTGCTGGCCTGGCGCGCCTATCGCAATTACCAGGAGGGTCAGAAGCCGGCCACCGCGCCGGTGGCGCAGCCGGCCGACATCGCCAACGTGACGCCGCAGTATCTGCCGTCGGCGGCACCGGCCCGCAACGGCATGCCGTTCGAGATGGCGCTGGTGCAGTCGATGGTGGCGGCGGCGAAAGCCGACGGTCATATCGATGCGCAGGAGCAGCAGCGGCTGTTCGCCGAGATCGAGCGCCTGCAGCTGGATGCAGAAACCAAGGGCGCGGTGTTCGACCTGCTGTCGAAGCCGATCACCATCGAGGCGGTGGGCGGCAGCGCGTCGAATGAGGAACAGGCGGCCGAACTGTATCTCGCCTCGCGCATCGCCATCGATCCGGATCATCCGGCCGAGCAGGCCTATCTGAAAAACCTGGCGCAGAAGCTGCAGCTGCCGGCCGAACTGGTGGCGCATCTGGATCGCCAGGTGGAGGCCACGCTGGCCCAGTCCCGCGCGGCTTAATTTTTTCATAAACCTCCGCATACAGCCGTCTGCGGGGGTTATCGGAATGTAATGCGAGGTTGCCGGACCGTAACCTCCCGCTTTTCCCGCGCAGGCGTATCTTGATTCTCACAGGGCGCGGCCAGCCCCCCGCTGATAGGCCGGCCCTGCGAGTTTCGAGTATGCGTTTCCTCCCTGATTAACGACTTGCCCCCGCCCGCAATGGCGGGGGCTTTTTTTATGTCGATCTCAGGGCGGAAGATCAGGCGCGCATATAGCCGGCGAGGCCCATGCCCGACCCCATGCCGCCGCCGCCCATCAGGCCGAGCAGGTAGGAGGTGTTGTTGGCGCGCTGCAACTGCTGCAGCATGTATTTGCTGTAAGCACCCTGCGTGTTGTAGGGATCGTTCGCCTTGGTCTTGCTGCCATCCGTTGCCGTCTTGCTGTCGGTCTTCTTCGCGTCTTTGGCCGCCGGATCGGCCGGAATCGCCGACGCCGGCAGATACTGCTTCAGTTCGGCAAAGGCCGCGCGTTGCTCGTTGCCGGTGTAGCTGCGGGTCTCGTCGAACACGATGGCATTGAGTTCCTCGCGGCTCAGGCCGGCGAAGGGATTGGTCTTGTCCCAGCCATTGACGTAGCGCGTGGCGAGACGGGCGCGGGCCTGCGCCTCGGCAGAGGCGCCGGCGACGCTTTCGTTATTGGCGCGCATCTTCTCATCAAACGTCAGCGTCTTGACCGACTTGGCCAGCACGCCGCGTTCCAGTACGTCGCGCTGCGCCAGCGCGGTGCGACGTTCGTTCACCGTGTAGTCGCCAGTGTCGTTGGCGATGATGGCGGTCAGTTCGTCGCGCGTCTTGCCTTCCAGCGGGTTCTTCACCTTGCCGCCGCCATTGAGGAATTCGGTCGCCTTCTTGGCAGCCGCATTGCGCTCGGCGGTATTGGATTTCGGCATCTCGGCGTCGTTCACCTTCTTGTCGAAGTCCGATGTCGGCGTCAGTTCGGCCATGATGCGGGCATGGTCCTGGCGGGCGAATTCGCTCCAGGCGGCGCGGCGTTCGTTCACCGTGTATTTGCCGTCCTTGTCGACGATCACGGTGGAGAGTTCGGCGGGTGTCTTGCCGCGGAAGGGATTGGCCGCCTTGCCATCCAGGAAATCGCTGGCCTGCTTCGCAGCGGCCTTGCGCGTGGCATCGGCGGCATCGTCGCCGGTCAGCCCCGGGGGCAGCGCCTTGTCGGCCTCTTCGGCCTGTTTGGCGCTGTTCAGGAAGATGGCCGACAGCGTCTGCTTCAGCTTCTCGGTAATCTGGGCCTCTTCGTCCAGCATCTCGGCGACGCTGGCGGCCTGCTTCGCCAGCGCCTGCAGGGCGGCGGGCGAGAGCGTCACTTCCACGCCGACATCCTGGCGCAGGTCGGTGGCTGCCATCACCGGCTTCGGCGTGGTGCCGTTCGCCGGGGGTGTCTCAGCCGGCTTTACCATGCCGGGATAGATCGTGCTGCTGTAGGCGGTGCTGATCGTGGTCATGACGCGTGTCCTTCTGTCAGGACACGGAGTTGCAAGCTGCGGGCCAGCCGGAACTGGTCTTAAGTTATTGAATTTATGACGCGATCTTGCGGTTTGGGGCGGCGTTTTCTGCCTGCCCGGCAGGTTTTGCCGGGACACTCAGGAGAATCGCTTGGCCCCCGCCACGCAGAGCACCACCACCAGGGTGGAGGCCACCATGCTCCAGGCCACCGGCTCGCCCAGCAGCAACGCGGCCCAGACCAGGCCCATGAAGGGCTGCAGCAGCTGCAACTGGCCGACGCCGGCAATGCCGCCCAATGCCAGGCCGCGATACCAGAAGATGAAGCCAACCAGCATGCTGAAGACCGAGACGTAAGCCAGTCCGATCCAGGCCGGCAGGCCGACAATGCTGACGCTGTCCGGCCAGGTGGCCAGCGTGAGCAGCGCCATCGGCGGCAGCGACAACAGCAGCGCCCAGGAGATCACCTGCCAGCCGCCCAGGCGGCGCGACAGCGTGGCGCCTTCGGCATAACCCAGCCCGCAGGCCAGCACGGCGGCGATCATCAGCAGGTCGCCCGCGCCCGTCGCGCTACTGCCGCTGCGCGACAGCGCGAAGGCCGAGACAGTGGCAGCCCCGACGGCCGAGAACAGCCAGAAGGCGGGCTTCGGCCGTTCGCCGCCGCGCAGCACGCCGAACAGCGCGGTCGCCAGCGGCAGCAGGCCGATGAAGACGATGGAATGCGCCGCCGTGATGTGCTGCAGGGCGAGTGCCGTCAGCAGCGGAAAACCGACCACCACGCCGAGCGACACGATCACCAGCGGCAGCAGGTCGCTGCGCTGCGGCTTGGGGGCGCGCAGGATGAACAGGAAAAACACGCCCAGCAGGGCGGCGATCGCGGCGCGGGCCGAGGTGAGGAAGAGCGGCGACAAATCGGCGACGGCAAGGCGTGTCGCCGGCAGCGAGCCGCTGAAGATAATCACGCCGAGCAACCCGTTGCCCCAGCCTGCCGTCCTGCTGTCCATGCGCCCTCGCGTTTCCGGCAGGGAGAGTGACGCAGATCGGCGCGAAGCTGAATGAGGACAATGGAGACAATTGGAACGCAGCCCAACGCCCCATTGTCATGGCCGGGCTTGACCCGGCCATCCACGTCTTAAAAAAGGAAAGGCGTGGATCCCCGGGTCAAGCCCGGGGGTGACACTTTCTTTTTTTTTGCAGGGCCAAAAAAGAAAAAGGCCCCGGCATCCGAAGACGCCAGGGCCGCTCCCTGGAGGAGGAGCTTAAGGTCCTTACGAGCAGCCTGTCGTGCCGCCGCAGCTGTCGCATTTCAGGCAGGTGCCGTTGCGCACCAGCGTGAAGTTTCCGCATTCGGGGCAGCTGTCGCCCTCGTAGCCTTTCATGCGGGCCTGCGCCACACGCTCCATGCGCGTGTTGCTGGCAGAGGCCATCGCAGACACCGGCACATCCATTTCGACATGGGTATGCGTATCGGTGGTGACATGCATCATCGGCCCATCGGTTCCGGTCGCCTGGTATTCCGGCGCGCGACCCTGGCCGCCCTTCAGCACATAGAGGTTCGAGCGGATATAGCCGTTGGAGGCGACCTTGATGATCTCCTCCTCGACCTTCACCTTGGCCGGCGCTTCCTTGGCGCCGAGCGTGTCATGACGCAGATCATCGGGCTGCACATGCGCGAGATCGGTACGGCCGAGATAGCTGACCGCCAGTTCGCGGAACACATAGTCGAGGATCGAGGTCGACATCTTGATGACGTCGTTGCCTTCCACCATGCCCGAGGGCTCGAAACGCGTGAAGGTGAAAGCCTCGACGAATTCCTCCAGCGGCACGCCATACTGCAGGCCGATGGAAATCGCGATGGCGAAATTGTTCATCAGGCTGCGGAAGGCGGCGCCTTCCTTGTGCATGTCGATGAAGATCTCGCCCAGCTTCCCGTCGTCATACTCGCCGGTGCGCAGGTAAACCTTGTGCCCGCCGACAATGGCCTTCTGGGTATAGCCCTTGCGGCGCTGCGGCAGCTTCTGGCGACCAGCGATGATCTTCTCGACGATGCGCTCGGCGACGATCTGCGCCCGCGCTGCCGCCGGTGCCTCGACGACCTGTTCAGCCAGATTCTCAGCCTGGCCCTCATCTGCCGTATCGTCTTCCAGCGACTGGGTCTGCAGCGGCTGGGAGAGCTTGGAGCCGTCGCGATACAGCGCGATGGCCTTGCAGCCCAGTTTCCACGACAGCATGTAGGCGGTCTTGCAGTCTTCCACCGTCGCCAGGTTCGGCATGTTGATGGTCTTGGAGATCGCGCCGGTGATGAAGGGCTGCGCCGCCGCCATGATGCGGATATGGCTTTCGGCTGACAGGAAGCGTACGCCGTCCTTGCCGCAGGGGTTGGCGCAGTCGAAGACCGGCAGATGCATATCCTTCAGATGCGGTGCGCCTTCCACCGTCATCGCGCCACAACAGAAGAGGTTGGCTTCGGCGATCTCGCCGGCCGAGAAGCCGAGCGCGGTCAGCAGGTCGAAGGCGGGATCGTCGAGTTCGGCATCGCTGAAGCCGAGGGCCTTGCAAACGTCCGTGCCGAGCGTCCAGCGGTTCAGCACGAACTTGATATCGAAAGCGCCACGCAGGCCGCTCTCCACTTTGGCGATGGCCGCAGCCGACAGTCCCTTTTCGGCCAGTGTCTCGTGATTGACGCCCGGCGCATCCTTCAGCGTGCCATGCCCGACGGCATAGTCGATGATCTGCCTGATCTGACCGTCATTGTAACCTAGCGTCTTGAGCGCCAGCGGTACGGTGCGGTTGATGATCTTGAAATAGCCGCCGCCGGCCAGCTTCTTGAACTTCACCAGCGCGAAGTCAGGCTCGATGCCGGTGGTGTCGCAATCCATCACCAGACCGATGGTGCCGGTCGGCGCGATCACGCTGACCTGCGCATTGCGGAAGCCATGCTGCTCGCCCAGCTCCAGCGCGCGGTCCCAGGCCGCTTCGGCGGCGGTCAGCAGGGCTGCGTCGGGGCAACTGGCATGATCGAGCGGCACTGGTGGAACAGCGAGGCCCTCATAGCCGAAATGATCGCCCTGCGCGGCGCGGCGGTGATTGCGGATCACGCGCAGCATATTCTCCGCATTCGGCGCATAGCCGGGGAAGGCGCCGAGTTCGCTGGCCATCTCGGCCGAGGTCGCGTAGCTCACGCCGGTCATCAGTGCGGTGATCGCGCCGCAGAGCGCACGGCCCTGGTCGCTGTCATAGGAATAGCCGCAGGACATCAGCAGGGCGCCGAGATTGGCATAGCCGAGGCCCAGCGTGCGGAACTTGTAGGACAGTTCGGCAATCTCGCGGCTGGGGAATTGCGCCATCAGCACGCTGATTTCCAGCACCACGGTCCACAGCCGCGTCGCGTGTTCGAAGGCCGTGGTGTTGAATTTCCCGTCGGCCTGACGGAAGCACATCAGGTTCATCGAGGCGAGATTGCAGGCCGTGTCGTCCAGGAACATGTATTCCGAACACGGGTTCGACGCATTGATGCGACCGTCGGCCGGGCAGGTATGCCAGTCGTTGATGCTGGTGTCGAACTGGATGCCGGGATCGGCCGAGGCCCAGGCGGCATAGCCGATCTGTTCCCAGAGCTGGCGTGCCGGTAGGGTCTTCGACACCTTGCCGGTTCCGCGGTAAGTCAGGTTCCAGTCTGCATTGCTTTCGACGGCGGCGAGGAAAGCGTCGGTGACGCGCACCGAGTTGTTGGAATTCTGGCCGGCCACTGTCAGATAGGCTTCCGAATCCCAGTCGGTGTCGTAAGCCGTGAAATCGATCTCGGTGTAACCCTGCTTGGCGAACTGCACCACGCGCTGGATGTAGTTCTCCGGGATCATCGCCTTGCGGGCGGCGAGGATCTCCTTGCGCAGCTGCGTGTTCTTCTTGGCGTCGAAACGCGCGTCACCCGAGCCCAGCTGGCAGGCGGCCATGATGGCGCCGAGATGCTTCTGCGCCAGCTTGGAGCCCGCGACCAGTGCTGCGACCTTCTGTTCTTCCTTCACCTTCCAGTCGATGAACTGCTCGATATCCGGATGGTCGATGTCGCAGATCACCATCTTGGCGGCACGGCGCGTCGTGCCGCCCGACTTGATGGCGCCAGCGGCGCGGTCGCCGATCTTGAGGAAGCTCATCAGGCCCGACGACTTGCCGCCGCCGGACAGCTTTTCGTTTTCGCCGCGCAGCCTGCTGAAGTTGCTGCCGGTGCCCGAGCCGTATTTGAACAGGCGCGCCTCGCGCACCCACAGGTCCATGATGCCGCCCTCGTTGACGAGGTCGTCCTGCACCGACTGGATGAAGCAGGCATGCGGCTGCGGATGTTCGTAGGCCGAGGCCGACTTGGTCAGTGCACCGGTCTTGTAGTCGACGTAGTAATGGCCCTGCGCCGGCCCGTCGATACCGTAGGCCCAGTGCAGCCCGGTGTTGAACCATTGCGGCGAGTTGGGGGCTGCGATCTGCGCCGCCAGCATGAAGCGCATCTCGTCGAAGAAGGCGCGGGCGTCTTCATCGCTGTCGAAATAGCCGCCCTTCCAGCCCCAGTAGGCCCAGGTGCCGGCGAGACGGTCGAACACCTCCTTGCCGCTGGTCTCCTGCGTGAAGCGATCCTTCTCGGGAAGCACGGCGAGCACGTCGGTGTCGGCTTCGCGGCGCCACAGGAAATCGGGGACGTCGGATTCCTCGACGGCTTTCAGCGCGACCGGCACGCCGGCGCGTCGGAAATACTTCTGCGCCAGCACATCGGCTGCCACCTGGCTCCAGGTGGCCGGGACTTCCAGATTGTCGAGACGGAACACCACGCTGCCGTCGGGGTTGCGGATTTCGCTGGTGGTGGTCTTCCACTCCAGACCGGCATAGGCATCCTGGCCCGCAACCGTGAAATGACGCTCAATCCGCATTGCGTGCTTCTCCCGCCAAACCCAACAAATTCAAAACGTTGTCTGGCCGGAAAACCCAACATCTGGTCACCAAGCCCCCGCAACAGGGACTAAATCTAGGGAATACCGAAGGAGTCGGGCAAACGGAGAATGTGAGTTTATTCGAGAGTGTTCTTTTGCCGTTCCCTTGACTGGATTCCGCCATAATTAGGGGTATGAGTATGACTCGCTGTCTTGTGTAGGATTCGCCGATGCGCCGCCTTCTGATTGCTGTTGTGATGATTTTCCCCTTGCTTGCTGCCGGTTCCGGCCAGGCCCAGGACAAGGCCACGCGCGCCGCCGCCGAGCGGCTGATGACCACGATCGGACTCGAGAAGCGTGTCGAGGCGATCACGCAGCTCTATCTGAACTTCCTGCCCAGCGGCACGCCGGCCGAGCAGCAGCGCGCCGCCGAACTGCGCCAGCGTGCGCCGTCTGCCGGCCCGCGTTTCCGTACCGCCGTGGTGAATGCCGCAAGCAGCAGCTACACCAGGTCGGAGTTGGAGGCGCTGGACACCTATTTCGCCAGCGGCGAGGGCCAGCGGCTGCTGACCACCGCGCTGACGCGGGCCGTGCTGGGCGTCGGCAGCAAGGGCGGCGTGAAGGCCAGCGACATCCTGCGGGCCGAAGACCTGCCGCGTGACAATCCGGCGCTGCAGGCGGCAGCCGTCAAGTATCCCGGCTTCGAGAAGCAGGCCCAGGCCGAGCTGCAGCGCGAATTCGCCCAGGAAATCGCACTGATTACCGCGCGTTAGCCCAGTTAAGCGGGGCAGGGCGGGGCTTGCTCCGAACGCCCCGCAATGCCATATTCCGGCTGGTTTTTCGGCCGGATTCCCGGCCTGAGGGTGGCTATTCCATGAGCCTGTTCGGCACCAAGCTTTTTACCTGGTGGAAGGGCGAATTCGTCGGTAAGGACGCGTTCGGCAACCAGTATTTCCGCGCCAAGAGCGGCCCGACCAAGCGCTGGGTGATCTACAAGGGCGCGCCGGAGGCCTCGAAAGTGCCGCCGGAATGGCATGCCTGGCTGCACTACACCACCGATGACGCCCCGATCCACGGCGTCGAACACAAGCCGTGGGAAAAAGAGCATCTGCCGAACCTGAGCGGGACGCCCTATGCGTATCGTCCGCAGGGCAGCGTCGCCAAGGGCGGCCAGCGCGCTGCTGCCACCGGCGATTATCAGGCCTGGCGGCCGGAATAACGCGGCGGAACGGTGAGGCAGTCATGAACGGCAATCTGGTCGAGACCCTGATCGGTGCGGTCGTCCTGCTGGTCGCCGGCTTTTTCCTTGCCTTCGCCTATACCAGCGGCGGCATCGGCGGCAGCCGTGTCGGCGGCTATGAATTGCAGGCGCGTTTCAACCGCGCCGACGGTCTGGTCAATGGCGGCGATGTGCGGCTGAGCGGCATCAAGATCGGCACCATCACCAAGCAGTCGCTGGACCCCAAGACCTTCGACGCCATCGTGACCTTCAGCGTCGACAGCCGGTATCAGCTGCCGGACGACAGCGCGGTGAAGATCGCCTCGGAAGGTCTGCTGGGCGGCAATTTCCTCTCGGTCGAGCCAGGCGGCAGCGAAGTCGCCCTCAAGCCGGGCGCCGAAGTGAAATTCACGCAGGGCTCGGTCAACCTGATGGACCTGATCGGCCAGGCGATCTTCAGCGCCACGGGTGCTGGCAACGGTAAAGACAAACCGGCCGGCGAGACCGAATTGAGCCCGCTGCCCAAGGCCAACTGATCAGTGCTGCGTTTCGCATCCTGGTGCGTATTGCTGCTGCTCGGTGTTTCCGCCGCGCAAGCGCCGCTTCTGGCACAGGAGCCACAGCCGTCGCAGCAGTATCCCTCCACGCCGATGCCGATCGCCGTGCTGCAGGGCCTCGATAAGATCACCGCCCGCATCTACACCTTCGAAGCGCCGGTGGATCAGACCATCGGTTTCGGCACACTGAAGGTGACGGTGAAATCCTGCCGCAAGCGACCGCCGGAATATCCGCCGGAAAGCGCCGCCTATCTCGAAGTGGTCGAGCAGCGTCCCGAGCAGCAGCCCAATGCGCTGTTTCAGGGCTGGATGTTTGCCTCCAGTCCCGGCCTCAACCCGCTGGAGCATGCGGTCTACGACGTCTGGCTGATCGACTGCAGAACCAGCGCCGGCGGCACATCCGGCGCCAGGCCGTAAAAATCTGCCTGACGCGGCAGCGCGTCGAACAGCAGTTCCAGATATTTGTCGCGTTTGACCTCGATGGCGCCGAACTGCTTCAGGTGATCGGTGACGAACTGCGTGTCGAGCAGGGTGAAGCCGCCGGCGATCAGCCGGCCGACCAGATGCACCAGCGCGACTTTGGAGGCATCGGTGGCGCGGCTGAACATGCTCTCGCCGAAGAAGGCAGCACCCAGTTTCACACCGTAGAGGCCGCCGACCATCTTTCCATCTGAGTCGTAGCACTCCACGCTATGGGCGAAGCCGAGCTTGTGCAGCTGGGTATAGGCGTTGCGGATCGGGGCGTTGATCCAGGTGCTGTTCCGCTGCGGATGCGGCGTCGGTTCGGCGCAGGCAGCCATCACGCCGGCAAAGTCCGTATCGACCTTCACGGTGAAGGCGCCGTTGCGCACCTTGCGCGCCAGCTTGTGCGGGACGTGAAATTTATCGAGCGGCAGGATGCCGCGCTTGGTGGGATAGACCCAGAAATAGCCCGGATCGTCGGCGCTGTCGGCCATCGGGAAATAGCCGCGGGCATAGGCCTGCAGCAGCAGTTCCGGCGTCAGCTCTTCGGATCGCGCGCTCATACCCGAAAGCTAGCGCGCGACCCGCTCAGAGCCAATCCATCAATTCCAGACGAATCAATTTTGTCTGGCGATGAATTCTTCGAGCCAGTGGATATCGTAGGCGCCGTTGACGAAGTCGGGCTCGTTGATCAGCGCCAGATGCAGCGGGATCGTGGTCTCCAGACCGCCGATCACATATTCCTCCAGCGACCGGCGCAGACGCATCAGGCATTCGTTGCGGCTGGTGCCGTGCACGATCAGCTTGCCGATCAGTGAGTCATAGTGCGGTGGAATCTGGTAGCCGGTGTAGAGCGCGCTATCGACGCGCACACCGAGGCCGCCGGGTACATGGTAATCGGTGACGCGGCCGGGCGAGGGCGCGAAGGTGCGCGGGTTCTCGGCGTTGATGCGGCATTCGATGGCGTGGCCGGAAAACTTGATGTCGTCCTGCGTGTAGCCCAGCGGTGCGCCGTTGGCGATGCGCAGTTGTTCGCGCACCAGGTCGAGGCCGGTGATCGCTTCGGTGACCGGATGCTCCACCTGCAGGCGGGTGTTCATCTCGATGAAATAGAATTCGCCATTCTCGAACAGGAATTCGATCGTGCCGGCGCCACGATAGTTCAGCTTGGCGATCGCCTTGGCGGCGATGTCGCCAATGGTCTTGCGCTGGGCGTCGTTCAGTGCCGGCGAGCGGGCCTCTTCGAGCACCTTCTGGTGCCGGCGCTGCAGCGAGCAGTCGCGTTCGCCCAGATGCACGGCATTGCCTTGGCCGTCGCCGAAGATCTGGATTTCGATATGGCGCGGACGGGCGAGATACTTCTCGACATAGACCTGATCGTTGCCGAAGGCGTTGCGCGCCTCGGTGCGGGCCTGCTGCAGCGCCGGACCGAATTCGGCCGGCGAACGCACGACTTTCATGCCGCGACCGCCGCCGCCGGCGGTGGCCTTGATCAGCACCGGATAGCCCATATCGGCGGCGAGTTTGAGACCTTCTTCTTCGGTCTCCACCGCGCCCTTCGAACCGGGCACGACCGGAATGCCGAGATCGCGCGCCGCGTCCTTGGCGGTGATCTTGTCGCCCATCAGCTTGATATGCTCAGACGTCGGGCCGATGAAGGTGATGCCATGCGCCTCGACGATCTCGGCGAATTTGGCATTCTCCGAGAGGAAGCCGTAGCCGGGATGGATCGCCTCGGCGCCGGTGATCTCGGCGGCCGAAATGATCGCCGGGATATTCAGGTAGCTCTGCGTCGACGGGGGCGGGCCGATACAGACGGACTCATCCGCGATGCGCACATGCATGGCATCGGCATCGGCGGTGGAATGCACCGCCACCGTGCGGATCCCCATCTCGCGGCAGGCGCGGTGGATACGGAGCGCGATCTCGCCGCGATTGGCGATCAGAACCTTCTCGAACATTGCGGGGCCCGCCGGTTCTGTTACTCGATGATCAGGAGCGGCTGGCCGAATTCGACCGGCTGCTGGTTTTCGATCAGGATGCGCGCGATGCGACCGCCCTTCGGCGCCGTGATCGGGTTCATCGTCTTCATCGCTTCGACGATCAGCACGGTCTGGCCGGCCGAGACGCTGTCGCCGACCTTGACGAAGGCAGCGGCACCCGGCTCCGGCGCGGTGTAGACGGTGCCGACCATCGGCGACTTCACGGCGCCCGGATGGCTGGCATCGTCGCTGGCGGCAGCGGGCGCACCACCGGCGGCGGCAACAGCCGGCGCGGCTGCCATCGGCGCAGCGGCATAGATCGGGGCGGCGCCGCCCTTGGTGACGCGCACCTTCAGCGGGCCTTCGTTCCACTCGATCTCGGTCAGGCCGGTCTCGTTCAGCAGATCGGCGAGATCGCGGATCATCTGCTGGTCGATGCGGCTGTCAGCCTTTTTGTCCTTGGGCGCGGCCATGCGCTACTCCTGTGGTCTTTTGAAACGGAAACGGTTCAGACGATATCGGCCAGCGCTTCGAGCGCCAGCACGTAACCCTTCGGCCCGAAGCCGGCGATCATCCCCACCGCGGCGAGCGAGATATAGGAATGATGGCGGAAGCTTTCACGCCGGTGGATATTCGACAGATGCACCTCGACGCAGGGCTTTTCGGCCGCGTTGATGGCATCGAGCAGGGCGACCGAAGTATGGGTGTAGGCGCCTGCATTCAGCACGATGCCGGCGGCTTTGCTCCGCGCCTGCTGGATCCAGGTGACCAGCTCGCCCTCCAGATTGCTCTGGCGGAAATCCACGGTGAGGCCCAGCCGGTCGCCCGCCTTCTGGCAGAGCTTCTCGACGTCGGCCAGGGTGGCACGACCGTAGATCTCGGGCTGGCGCAGGCCGAGCATGTTCAGATTCGGGCCGTTCAGCACATAGATGACGGGCTTGCCGCCCTTGCTGCCTGCTGCCGATTTCCGTGCTTTTGCCATGCGAGTCCCAGAGGTGCCGCGACCAGACCGCCTGCCGTACACCATCGGCAAAGCCCGGGCAACCCCGGGGCAAGCCTTTGATCCAGCCGGGGGATTTTCCACAGGCAGGAAGCGACCCGGGGGGCGCGATGGCGTCGCGCGGAGAGGCGGACGTTCCTGGTATGTTTCGCGTGAAACATACTTTTGCCAGGGCTTTTGCGGGGTCCTGTGCCCGGTTTCCCGCGATATTCCGGGTTTATGGCAGGCTTATTCGGGCTTATAGCGAGCTTATTTTCGCTTATTCGACCCTTATTCCGGCTTATTCGACGTTTAGCCCGTCTTATTTGCGCTTTACTCTATTTTTGAAAATATTTTCAATGACTTAAGGAAGTGCCGGCCGCCAGATGCCAGATAGGTGGGGCGTTGGGTTTTGCAAGGCCCAGCCGGCCTGCTCAGACCGTCGGGGTGCCGGGCTGTAGCAGGTCGTAGACGGTGCGCATCATCTCCTCGAGCCGGACCGGCTTGGTCAGGTATCGGGTGAAGCCCCGCGCCAGCCCGCGCTCGGCGTCGCCTTCCATCGCATTGGCGGTCAGGGCGACGACCGGGATATGCCGGAGTGAGGGGTCCGCCTTTAGTTCGTCCAGAATGTCGAAGCCGCTCATACCCGGCAGGTTGATGTCGAGGAAGATCAGGTCCGGCATCCAGGTGCGGGCCGCGACCAGACCGCCGGGGCCGTCTGCCGCATCGATAATCTCGACGTCCCTGAGTACCGACATGTATTGCCGGAACAGCGTGCGGTTATTCTCGTTGTCCTCGACATACAGAATCCGTGCACCATTCAGCGACGGCGGTTCCGGCCTATCGCCGCTATGGCGATCTTCCGACCGGACATCGGCGGTGTCGGAGGCCGCTATCGGCATATCGATCCAGAATGTGCTGCCTTCGCCTTCCGTGCTGCGGAACCCGATGCGACCGCCCATCATTTCCACCAGGCTTTTGACCAGCGCGAGGCCGATGCCAGTGCCCTCGATGCTGCCGTGCTCGGCCCCGAGACGATTGAAGGTCTGGAAGGCATCGGCCTGGCGATCCTGCGGGATGCCGCGTCCGTTGTCGGACACCTGAATCCGCAACGTGTTGTCCGTTTGCGGCTGGCAACTGAACTTCACCCAGCCGCCGGGACGATTGTACTTGATCGCGTTCGAACCGAGATTGATCAGGACCTGCGCCATGCGCGTCAGGTCGGCGGAGATCATCAGGTCTTCCGCCACGACATTCCGGGTATCGACGGTGACGCGGTACTTTTCCGCGAGCGGCTGCAGATTCGCCGCGGCGGATTTAATGACTGCGGCGACACCGACCGGTTCGATGGACAGCTTCACGCGACCGGACTCGATCTTGCTGAGCTCCAGAACCTCGTCCATCAGTTTCAGCAGATGTTCGCCGCTCTGTCGGATCAGGGACGCATATTCGGCCTGCTTCTCGTTCAGCTTGCCATAGAACTGGCCGAGCAGGAGATCCGAGAAGCCCAGGATGGAATTCATCGGCGTGCGCAACTCGTGGCTCATCGAGGTGAGGAAAACCGATTTGGCGCGGGTCGCCTGTTCGGCGGCTTCGCGCGCGGCAGCCTGCGCGCGTTCGGCGGCCCGCAAGGTGCTGATGTCGAAGATCAGGGCATAGAAACCGAGAACCTTGCCGTCCTGGATGTCGGGCACGTAATTGACCTGACCGGTATGGGTCCGGCCCTGCGCGTCGGTCATCTCGCGCTCGAAAGTCTGCCGTTCGCCGCGCAGTGCACCCTGAATATACGGCAGGCTCTCGGCATAGGTCTTCTCGCCGAGCAGCTCGCGCAGATGGCGGCCGACCATCTGCGCCGGTTCGATGCTGAACCAGTTGTCCCTGGCATTGTTGGTGAAGCGGTTGATCTGATTGCGGTCCCAGTAGGCAATCATCGAGGGAATGGAATTGAGGATGTTTTTCAGGTCGCGGTTGGCGCGATCCAGATCGGCGGTGCGTGCGGCGACACGGCCTTCCATTTCTTCCAGCAGGGCGCGCACGCGCCGTTCCGCCTGGGAACGGTCCTCGATATCGGTATTGGAACCGATCCAGCGCAGGACCGCACCGTTTTCGCTGCGGATCGGTTCGGCGCGGGTGTAAAACAGCCGGTAGACGCCATCATGGCGCCGGATGCGGAATTCGGCGACGAACGGTGTGCCGCTGGCCACGGAGCGCTGCCAGGTTGCCACGAGCGCGGCGCGATCAGCAGGGTGCACCTGTTCCAGCCAGCCAGTGCCGAGCTGCGGTTCTTCCGGGATTCCGGTGTAAGCGACCCATTGCCGGCTCAGGAAATTGCAGTCTCCATCCGCATCGCAGGTCCAGACCAGTTGCGGCAATGAATTGGCGAGCTGTTCCTGCTCCCGATGCGCGGCCTGCTGACGCTGATACCCCCTTGCCACGACGAAAACCAGCGCGGCAATCATCAGGCCGATGCCGATTGCGATGACGGCGGAGGCTTCGGGGACGCGTGAACCGTGCCGACGCACGAACTCCGGCGTCGCCGTGATGTCGATGATCCAGGTGCGGCCGTAAATATCGATCTGTCGGCTGGTGTGCGGCAGCGCGAGTCTGGTGCCGACAGTCTGGGACTCGCCCGAACGGAAAAACGTCGTATCAGCCCCGATATCGTGCAGGCTGAAGGTGGCTTCGCGCTGGCGCGGACCCATATCGCGCAGGATTTCCGTGATCACCAGCGGGGAATAGGTCCAGCCGATCAGCGCGCTCTCACGCAACGATGGCATTCCGGGATCGAAACCGGTGGCGTAGACCGGCAGCAGCAGCAGGAAGCCGGCATTGGATTGTCCGGAGGCCTGCACCAGCGTGACGGGGGCGGTGAGCGTGGCGCTGCCGCCGCGCATCGCCGTCAGGGCCGCATCGCGACGGCTGGCTTCCGATGCGATATCCAGGCCGGTGGCACCGGCGTTCTCTGCATAGGGGTAGACATAGGTGATGACAAAGCGCTCACCGTCATTCGGCTGCAATTCGCGGATGGCGAAGCCGGGGAAACCGTCTGCCTGTGCGGCCGTCACAAAAGCCGGGACCTCCGCAGCGGGAATCCGGAAAATATAGCCAATGCCCCGCGCGCCGGGGAATTCCTGCCCGAGGTCGCGGGTGGCGACATATTGCTCGAACTGCCGGCGCGAAATCCGCTCCGGCCATGCCGTCATTACGGCGCCCCGGGCGCCGCGCAGGCCGTATTCGTAACGCCGCAACCGCTCGGCTACGGTCGTTTCGAACTCTTCAGCCAGATCTTCGAACTCGGCCGCATATGCTGCGTTCTGGCGGCTCTGCTGATACAGGCCGACCGCGCCGCCGCAGATCAGGGCAGCGATACCGACGGCCAAAGCCAGGAGATGCGGCAGACGCGCGGTGCGGGTGAAGGCCATGGAGGGCATGATTTCCTGGCGGGACAGCGGACCGGCGCAGCCTAGCCGTTTAACACTTGCAACCTGCCATTAATATTCGGTCACATGCGGGGATCGGTGGTACGGGGTTGCCAAGCCGGGCCGCTCCGCGCTAATCCGGACGCATGACCGCTGACAACCTTTCTTCTTCCGGGCCCCGGCTGCATGCCGAGATCAATCCCGTTACGCCCTTCCAGCAGAACTGCTCGCTGATCTGGTGTTCCGAGACCATGCGCGGCGCGCTGGTCGATGCCGGCGGCGAACCCGAGAAGCTGCTGGCCGCCGCCAAACGCCGCGGCGTGACGCTGGAAAAGCTGCTGGTCACGCATGGCCATCTGGATCATGCCGGCGCGGTGATGGAGATCGCCGAGCAGCTCGGGCTGCCCATCGAAGGGCCGCATGAGGATGACAAATTCTGGATCGACGGCATGCCGGCGGCAGCAAAGCAGTACGGCTTTCCGCCGAGCCGCAGCTTCACGCCGGACCGCTGGCTGAACGATGGCGACACGGTGACAGTCGGCAACCTGGTACTCGACGTGATCCACTGCCCAGGGCATACGCCGGGGCATGTGGTCTTCTATCACGCGCCGTCGCAGGCCGCGCTAGTCGGCGACGTGCTGTTCCAGGGCTCAATCGGCCGCACGGATTTCCCGAAGGGCAACCATGCCGACCTGATCCGCTCGATCCGCGCGAAGCTGTTCCCGCTCGGCGACGATATTACGTTTGTGCCGGGGCATGGTCCGCTCTCCACCTTCGGGCAGGAGCGCGCGCACAATCCCTTCGTGTCGGATCGCGCGGTGGGAGCCAACTCCTAAACCGTCATGGTCGGGCTTGACCCGACCATCTCAGGCAGACCTGCGGGAGAGCCCCGGGGCCAGCCCGAGGGTGACGCTTAAGCGGGCGGCGTATACTTCACCACCGTCTGGTCGATCCTGCCGAAGATCGACTGACCCTTCGCATCGGTCATTTCCATTTCGATCCGGTCGCCGAATGTCATGAAGGGCGTCTTCGGCTTGCCGTCGGCAATCGTCTCGATCATGCGGATCTCGGCGAGGCAGGAGAAACCCTTTGAGGCATCCTTGTTCGACACCGTGCCGCTGCCCACGATGCAGCCGGCGCGCAGACGGCGCGTCTTGGCGGCATGGGCAATCAGATCGGCGAGGCTGAACTGCATGTCCACACCAGCCTCCGGCGCGCCAAACTGCTTGCCGTTCAGGATGCTGACCAGCGGGCGATGCACCTTGTAGTCCTTCCAGGCGTCGCCCAACTCGTCGGGCGTCACGGCGACGGGCGCGAAGGCCGTCGACGGCTTGCCGTGGAAGAAGCCGAAACCTTTCGCCAGTTCTCCCGGGATCAGGTTGCGTAGGGACACATCATTCACCAGCATCAGCAGGCGGATATGTTTGGCCGCCTCGCTTGAAGAAGCACCCATCGGCACGTCGCCGGTGATGGCGGCCACTTCGCCCTCGAAATCGATGCCATAGGCCTCGTCCGCCACTTCGATATCGGCGGTCGGCGGCAGGAAATCGTCCGAGCCGCCCTGGTACATCAGCGGGTCGTGCAGGAATTCCGGCGGCATCACCGCGTTGCGCGCCTTGCGCACCAGTTCGACATGATTGAGATAGGCCGAGCCGTCGCACCACTGATAGGCGCGCGGCAGCGGCGCATGCAGCTTGGCTGGATCGTAAGGGATGGCGCCTTCGGCCTTGCCGGCATTCAGCGCGTCGGAACGCTCCTGCAGTTTCGGCGCCATCGTGGTCCAGGAATCGAGCGCCATCTGCATCGTGGGGCAGATCTGGTCGACCGGCAGCATGGTCTTGAGGTCGCGGCTGACAACAACGAGGCGGCCGTCGCGGCCATGCCGCAGCGAGGCGAGTTTCATGAATGGAGTCTCCCTAGGTATTGCTTCAATCGTCATGCCGGGCTTGACCCGGCATCCCATTCAAAAATGGGATCCCCGCCAAGAAACGATTCCTGGGCGGGGATGACAAGATGTGATGTCTACTCCGCCGCCTGCTTGAAGCCTTCCGGATTCCAGGTTGCGACATAGCCCTTGAACTCGACGCTCTCGGCAGCGGCACCGATATCGAGCGCATCGCGCGTATCGATCATCACCGCCACTTCGTCGGTTTCCTTCTTGGCGCCCTTGGCGCCGGCGGCGAAGGCCTTGGGATGCGGACCATGCGGGAAGCCGCAAGGGTGCAGGCTGATCATGCCGGGATGGATGTTGTCGCGGCTGAAGAAGCTGCCCTTGTGATAGAAGATGACTTCATCATAGTCATCGTTGTTGTGGAAGAACGGCACCTTCAGGGCTTCCGGATCGCTTTCGATCGGGCGCGGCACGAAGGTGCAGACGACGAAGCGCGAGGCCAGGAAGGTGGTATGCGCGCTGGGCGGCAGGTGATAGCGGTGGCTCATCAGCGGGCGGATATCGCGCCAGTTCAGCTTCACCACGGTCAGGTCGCCCTTCCAGCCCACCACGTCGAGCGGATTATGCGGATAGGTGACGGTCGAAAGCTGCTCGCGGCGCTTGATGACGACACGCCATTGCCGCGCGACCTGCTGCTGCGCCTTGAAGGCGTCGTCGAGGCGCGGGATCTGCAGCACGCCGGGATCGAAGATGGCATGCGGTCCGACCAGGCCCTTCTCAGGCAGGCGGTAGCTATCGTTGGTGGCCTCGATCAGCAACAGCTTGCTGGGGCTCTTGGGCTCCAGCCGCCACATCGTACCGCGCGGCAGCATGATGTAGTCGCCTTCGGAATAGGTGAGATGGCCGAAGTCGCAGAACAACGATCCCTCGCCGTCATGCACGAAGATCAGCTCGTCGCCGTCGCCGTTGCGCACCAGATGCTGCATCGGCTGCGTCATCAGCAGGTGGCGGTATTTGACATGGGCATTGCCCATCAGCAGCCGGGCCTTCCACGGGCAGTCCACGGCGTCGGCGAATTTCGCCGTGTCGAAGGCGCGCGGCTTCAGCGGGCCTTCCCAGTCGATCCAGCCGGTCGGCGGATTGGCGTGATAGAGATGTGCGGCAGGCCCGAAAAAGCCTTCCTTGCCCATCTCGCGCTCATAGGTGCCTTCGGGCAGCGCCACATGGGCCTGCCTGGCCGCCACGCCCTCGCTGTGGGTCATCGGGATCCAGGTTTTTGCCATGGGGTAGTCCTCCTTAGACTTGGGTCTTCTCTTTAATTGGCCTTCAGCACGCCGCGGCGGATCTGGTCGAGTTCGATGGACTCGAACAGCGCCTT